>Ga0123399_1038646_pt1 | contig 36500 bp, 38 predicted proteins | sample T5LHNH4metaT_FD_89927 | JGI IMG/M metagenome (GOLD analysis project Ga0123399, IMG submission 89927) | Methane-oxidizing artificial microbial communities from Washington, USA to study methane cycling - T5-LHNH4 metaT (Metagenome... | ecosystem: Engineered > Modeled > Simulated communities... | reverse complement strand
TAGACGCAATAGATCTTGTCGTCCGTGACGAAGCTTTCCACCCACTGGATGTCCGGCCCGAGGTTGCGGATGATCGAGCAGGATTTCTGGGACACGGCCTTCAGCTCGGCGGCGGACAATTGGCCGGCGCCGGGAATCTCTCGTTCGATGATGAATTTCGGCATGCGTCTTCTCCTTGGCTTCATTTAGGGCAGACTCAAATATGACCAGTCGTCTTGCTCTCGCGTAAAAAAATCACGCGCGGAAGTAGCCGTTCAGCAGCATGTCGCGGAATTGCGTGAGGGGGCGGACGGAGCGCTCGATCTTCATGCGCAGAAGCGCGCCCTGCCAGACATTGACGAGAAAGTCGGCCATGTCTCTGGCGTCCATGTCCTTGCGGAAGCTTCCTTCCCGTTGACCGCGCGCGATTCCGTCGCGCAGTTTGTCGCGATAACGATGCACGGCCTCGCGCAGGGAGGATTGAGCGAGGTCGCTCGTGTCGCCGATTTCGCCCATGAGATTGCCGAGCAGGCATCCGCCCTTGAAATCCCGCCTTTCGGTCTCTTCGATCAGCTCGTCGAAATAGGCCCGCAAGGCGGCGTCCGCGCTTGCGTCCTTGCGCTGAAGATGGGCGTCGAGCTGCTTGATGAACGGATCGATGTAATGTTTGACGACCTCGGCGCTGAAAGCCTCCTTGCTGGGAAAGTAGTTGTAGAAGGAGCCCTTGGGCACGCCGACGCTCTGTACGAGCTCCTGCAGGCCGGTGCCGTGATAGCCCTGCTCCATCAGGAGGGCGACTCCCTGATCCAGAAGCTTCTTTCGAAGTTCGTTTGCGTCGCGTCTGCTCATCGCCATATAATATGACCGGTCATCTTATTTTGCAAGGGAAAGCTTTGCGACTTCGTTCCCCGCTTGTCCGGATGCATCTCGCTTGCATATGACGCGCGAGCAAATCGCGCGGTTTTGTCGCGAAGTCCGTCAACTTTTGCGGAATGCGCGCTCTATCGGTTTGCATCATTCGAAATGTCGACCTTATTGCTCATGTTTTCCGCCGTCATTGCGAGGAACGCGAGCGACGGCGCCATCCAGAGTCATAATAAGGCTCTGGATTGCTTCGCTTCGCTCGCAATGATGGCTAGGCTACTAAGCGGCCTCTTCCTCCTCGTCGCCCGCCACGCCCTTCAACGGATTGGCGAGCATCAGATTGGTCTCGATCGGCGCCAGCCCGAGGACCTTCCTGATCCGCTGCAGCATGTGGATCGTGCGCGGCTCCATCTCCTCGATGGAGCCGGCGACGAATTCCACCGCGCCGACGGCCCGCGCGCGATCCGCCGGCTGCGGCAAGAGCTGGGGCAAGGTCTCGATCGCCGCTTCGCGTTCGAATTCGACGATGATCGACTGCTCATGGATGAGCTGGGCGCGCCGCTGCGCGCCCAGCGAGGCGAAGGGCTCGTCGCTGCTCAGCATATGGGCCGAGCGCTCGAGACGATCGCGTCGCACGGAGCCGCGCGCTTCGCTGAGCAGCAGCATCATGCGGATAACGGCCTCCGGGAAGCCGCCGCGCCCGACATTCATGAGCGCCGCCTGCGCCTGCGGCATCAGCCGCAGCTCGCCCGGCTCCTTGTGCGTGCGCGTGAAATTGTTTAAGCGGCCGGCCCATCGCATGAAAGGACCGCCATAGAGGGCGAAGAAAGCGGTCTCGTAGCAGGCGTCGCGCAGGTCGCGCCAGAAATCAAGGCTCTGCTCGACGCCGGCCGCCCATAGCCGCTCGGCGAGGACGAAAGGATTGTCAGCGCCGGGCGGCGTGTCGCTCCTGGCGGCGCGCGCCTGTTCGGCGGCGGCGGGAAGCCAGGCGAGCATGGCGTTCTTTCCGGAAAACGCGCGACGCTGCACGCGCGCGGGGTGCATTTCGCGCATCCATTCCGCTATTTGCGGAGTCACCAGCGACTGAATCAGGGGACGCAGCAAAAGGTCGTATGCGTCCGCGTTCAACTGCGATACGCGCGCGACGGCGGCGAAATCGGGTTCTTCCGCCCGGTCGCCTTCGTCGATCGCCAGAATGTCGGACATGCGCCGCTCCGCGAAACTCACGCGAAACCGCTTGTCGAGACCCTCGCCCGTCTCCTCCTCGATCTTCATTTCGTAGAGGCCGGGCGCCAGCGCCTCGATCGTCTTCATGGTCGAGGTGACCTCGGCGTGCTCCTTCTTCGCGACGGAGGAGGAAACGAAGATGCCGAGATGGCCCACCTTGTCGTGAATCATGTAGACGACGCGCTGGCCGCAGATCTTGATCTCGTGCTCGTCGGCGTAGGTGTCGACGATCCAGTTCAGCGCCTGCTGCGGCGGCGTGATGTTGTCGCCCCAGCTCGCGAAGACGATGATGGGCGAACGGATGGCCTTGAAATCGAGCCGGCGGCCGCGCTCGATATGGGCCTCGCCGCGCGAGAGCTGGTTGCCGACGAAAAGCTGTTCGACGATCCAGCGGATCTCGGCTTCCGTCATGTAATGGAAGCCGCCCCACCAGCGCTCGAATTCGAGAAAGCGCGCGCGGCTTTTGTCGACGTCGGCGTAAAGGTCGTAATATTTGCCGAAGAAATTGCGGCTCGGATTGAGCAGTTCGAAATTCGACACGAGATGCGCGCCGTCGAACACGCCATGGCCGAGATCGGCGAGCAGGAGGACCGTCGCAAGGCCGCCGAGCAGGCCGCCATTGTAGCGCATCGGGTTTTCGCCGAGCCGGCCGGACCAATAGGCGAGCGGCGACCCGTTGATGACGAGCGGGCCGGTGATTTCCGGATTGGCGGAAGCGAGAACCATGGTCGCCCAACCGCCCTGGCAATTGCCGACGATGATCGGCCTGGGCGATCGAGGATGGCGCCGGCCGATCTCTCTGACGAATTCCGCCTCGGCGCGCATGACGTCGGCGAGCGTCTGGCCGTGCTCGGGATGCGGGCGGAAGACGAGGAAATAGACCGGATGGCCGTCATGGAGCGCGACGCCGACCTGGCTGTCCGACTTGAAGCCGCCAATGCCGGCGCCATGGCCGGCGCGCGGATCGATGATCAGATAGGGCCGTTTCCAGTCGAAGGTCTGCACGCCTTGCGGCGGGACGATGCGCAGAAGGACGTAATTCACCGGACGCGGCAGCGCGCGCCCGTCGATCACGACTTCGGACTCATAGGACAGCACGGCCGGGGAGCCGGCGGCTTCATGCGCCGCGTCATTTTCGGCGCGCTCCCGCAAGACGTCGATGGTGAGGACGGCGCGGCGGGCGGCGTCGCTCGCATAGGCGACGGCGCTCTCCGTCAGACCGCCCGCCGCGTTCGTGACGTTCGCCGCCGCGACAAGCTCGGCGAAGCGGCGCCAGAACGCTTGCGCTCTCTCGCCATGCACGCGCCCCATGCGCTCCATGTGGCGGCCGCCGGCCGTCAGCATATGCTGCGCCTGAAGACCCGAGACAGTCTGGAACTCGGCGAAGCGAGCGGGAAAGTCCGCAGGGCTGAAAGTCGGCTCCATCTGTCTCTCCGATAGGTTCAAGCGGCGACCGCCCCAGCAGGGCCGGAAGCGTCGATTGCGGCGCGCACGATAACGAACGCTTCGTCCGCCGCCGTCGCAGATATCGACATGGCGTCTATTCCGCCGCCCGCGCCAGGGGCTTTTCGGCTTCCGGCGCGGCCGCGCCCGTTTGCCGCCAATGGTCGTAAAGGGCCGCCAGCGCGCTCGAGGCGAGGCGGGCGCGTTCATTGTCGGCGCGGCTCGTCAGCATGATCGGCGCTTTCGCGCCGATCACGAGGCCCGCGGCCTCCGCGCGCGCGACGAAGGTCAGCTCCTTGGCGAGCATATTGCCCGCTTCGATATTCGGCGCGATCAATATGTCCGCCTGTCCCGCGACAAGCGAGGCGATCCCTTTCGTTCGCGCCGCGCCGGCGTCGACGGCGTTGTCCATCGCGAGCGGTCCGTCGACGACGCCGCCCTTGATCTGGCCGCGCTCGGCCATCTTCGAGAGAATGGCGGCGTCGAGCGTCGAGGGGATGGCGACGTTCACGGTTTCGACCGCCGACAGCACGCCGACCTTGGGTTTCTCGACGCCGCAGGCGCGGGCAAGGTCGATCGCGTTCTGGACGATGTCCACCTTGACGGAAAGATCGGGCGCGATGTTCACGGCCGCGTCCGAGATGAACAGCAGGCGGTCGAGCGTCGGCGCGTCCATCGCGAAGACATGACTCATGCGCCGGTCGCCGCGAAGTCCGGATTCCTTCTTAATGACCGCGCCGAGGATTTCGTCCGAATGGACATTGCCCTTCATGATCGCGCGCGTCTCTCCGCGCCGGGTCAGTTCGACCGCGCGTTCGCACGCCTCGCGATGGCTCGTCGCGTCGACGATCCATTTTTCGTCCAGCGTCGCTTCCGTCGCCGCCGCGACGTCGATCATCTCCTCGCGGGGACCGATAAGAACGGGGTCGATCAGGCCATGGGACGCCGCCAGAAGCGCGCCCGCAAGCGAGTTCCGATCGTCCGGCCAGACGACCGCGGTGCGGAGCGGCTCCAGCGCCGCCGCGCGCGCGATCAGCCTGGCGAAGTGATCGTGATGGTCCAGAATGAGCGCCGGAAGCGCGCTCCGGCACGAAACAATCGTCTGCAACGGGGCGGCGATTTCCGCCAGACCCTCGCAAACCACGACGCCGTCCGATTTCGTCACCCGCGCCTCGAACACGGCGCAGGGCTTTTCGCGCAGCTCGACGCACCGCACCTCGACGGCGAGCCGGTCGCCGGGATGCACGCGCGGGCCGAAACGAAGGCTTTGCGAAAGATAGAGCGTTCCGGCGCCAGGGAGAATATTGCCAAGAACAGCTGAGATGAGCGACCCGATCCACATGGACGGCGCCATCGGCTCCACAATCTCCGCACCGTCTTGCGCGGGCAGCATCAGGGGGTTCACATTTCCGGATGCGTGGGCGAAGAGAACGAGGTCGTCGACCGTGCAACTCCGCTCGATGCGCGCCGCCGCGCCGACCTCCAATTCATCCCAGGTCACGTTCCGAACTGCGTTTTCTTGTGTCATCGCCGCCGCCTCGCGCTCCGCTATTCGAACGTCGATCCTTCACGCGGTCCTGCCGGGGAACGCCTTGCGCGGACACTATGAAGGAATGGCTTGACAGCGATATGAACCTTCCGCGCCTGCAGATGCCTCGGTGGGCGGCGGCGGTCCGGTGGTCTCGCGCAACTGGAACGTGAGCGCCGCGCTCAAATTCAGGATTTAGGCGCGACGTCGCATCGCGTATGATTTCACGAAGGCGTCACTGCGCGTTTCTACAAGCAGCGACGTCGCAGCGGGAGCTAAGGCCATGGCGATGACGGACGAGGCGAAACCTGTCGATCCTTTGCCGAAAGTCTGGGATCCCGCCATGCGCATCGGCGACATGCTGCGCGGCAAGCGCGGGCTCGTCGTGGGCGTCGCCAATGAACATAGCATCGCCTTTGGCTGCGCCGCCAAGCTGCGCGCTTTCGGCGCCGATATCGGCATGACTTATGTCGACGAAAAGGCTGAACGCTTCGTTCGGCCGCTGGCCGAGCAAATCCAGGCCAACTTCCTCATGCCGATGAATGTCGAGCGCTCCGGCGAGTTGGAAGCGGTGTTCGACCACATTCGCGACGAATGGGGGCGGCTGGACTTTGTCATCCACTCCATCGCCTTCGCGCCGCGCGCGGATCTTCACGGCCGCGTGGTCGATTGCTCGCTCGCGGGCTTCCAGCAGGCGATGCGCGTTTCCTGCTATTCCTTCATCGAGATCGCGCGGCTGGCGGAGCCGTTGATGACCGAGGGCGGGGCGCTGTTGACGATGAGCTATTATGGCGCGGACAAGGTGGTCAATCATTACAATATCATGGGTCCGGTGAAGGCGGCGCTCGAAGCGACGACGCGCTATCTTTCCGCCGAGCTCGGCGAGAAGGGCGTTCGCGTCTTCGCGGTCTCGCCCGGTCCGCTGAAGACTCGCGCGGCGAGCGGCATTGATCATTTCGACGAGCTCGTCGAAGCGGCGGTTGCGCGCAGCCCCGGCCGTCGTCTGGTTGACATCGGAGAAGTCGGCCGCGTTGTCGCTTTTCTCGTCGGCGGCGGCGCTTCAGGCATGTCCGGCGACATCATCTATGTCGACGCCGGCCTGCACAACGTCGCATAAAGGGGGCGATATGAGAGAGGCGATCTCGCCGGAAGCGGCGGCGGCGCTCATTCCCGACGGCGCAAGCGTCATGTTCGGCGGCTTCATGGGCGTCGGCACGCCGGAGAGGCTGATCGAGGCGCTCATAGCGCGCGGCGTGCGCGACCTGACGCTGATCTGCAACGACACGGCGTCGCCGAGCTGCGGCGTCGGCAAGCTGATCGAGACCGGCTGCGTGGCGCGCGTCAAGGCCTCGCATATCGGCGCCAATCCCACCACGCAAAAGAAGATGATCGCCGGCGAGATCGAAGTGGAGCTCATTCCGCAGGGAACGCTCGCCGAACGCATTCGCGCCGGGGGCTGCGGGCTCGGGGGCGTGCTGACGCCGACGGGCGTCGGGACCGTGGTCGAAGACGGCAAGCAGGTGATCGAGGTCGACGGGAAGCGCTTCCTTCTGGAGAAGCCGCTGCGCGCCGATTTCGCGCTGCTGCGCGCGCATGAGGCCGATTACCACGGCAATCTGACCTACCGTCTCACGGCGGCCAATTTCAATCCGGTCATGGCCTTCGCCGCCGATTGCGTCATCGCCGAGCCCGACGAGATCGTGCCGGTCGGCGTGATTCCGCCCGATGCGGTGCGCACGCCGGGCGTGCTGGTGCGTCATCTCGTCAGGAGGCCGCAATGATGGACGCCAAGGAGATCATCGCGCGCCGCGTCGCGCTCGAACTGCGCGACCGCACATTGGTCAATCTCGGAATCGGCCTGCCAACCCTCGTCGCTTCCTATGTTCCCGAGGGCGTTTCGGTCGCCTTTCAGAGCGAAAATGGCATTATCGGCTTCGGCGCGCCGCCGCCCGAGGGCATGGAGGATCCCCATCTGACCGACGCCGGCGGCGGCTTCATCTCCGCGCTTCCGGGCGCCATGAGCTTCGACAGCGCGACGAGCTTCGCGCTGATCCGGGGCGGACATCTCGACATGACGGTGCTTGGCGGCCTGCAGGTCGACGCCTCCGGTCGCCTCGCCAACTGGATGGTTCCGGGCAAGCTGGTTCCGGGCATGGGCGGCGCGATGGATCTCGTCGTCGGCGCGAAGCGCGTCATCGTCGCCATGCAGCACGCCGCGAAGGGGCAATCCAAGATCGTCGAGTCCCTCACGCTCCCGCCGACCGCCGCGCGCCGCGTCAGTCTCGTCGTCACCGAACTCGCGGTGATCGAACCGACGGACGAAGGGCTCGCGCTCCGCGAGCGCGCGCCCGGCGTCAGCGTGGCGGAAATCATCGCCAACACCGCTGCGCCGCTGCTCGCCTCATACGATGTTCCGGAGATGGCGATTGCGCCGAAAGGCGGGGCGTGACTTTTTCTCCGGGCCGGCTCGATCCGTTTGAGGACACTGGAGCGTCGCCGGAAGACGGCGCCATGTTCTCCAGCTAAGGAAATTTCCGGTCCCTCGTCGCGGCCGTGCAGCGCAGGGGCGTCCGGTTGGGCGTCATCTCATCAAACCAGTTGGTCGCCCCGGAGCTGCGCCGCCAGGCGAATGAATTCATCGACCTTGCGAACCTCATCGGCGCGATCGGACGCGATCCGGGCAAGAGCGCCTGACCGGGAGCGCCTTTCCGGCTCGAAAGCTGCAAGCGGAAGGTCGTCTTGGCCGCCCGCTCGATCCGGGCTGGCCAAATCGTCTATGTTCCGTCAGTATATAACGTGCGCCGAAAGGCAATGGCCGCCCCTCCATGCTCGATCTCAATCTCCCTGCTTTGATGGATCTTTCGCCCGCCGAATGGACGGCGGTCTGGCTGTCCTTGAAGATCGCGACGGTCGCGACGGTCGCGAGCCTGCCTTTCGGGATCTTCACCGCCTACGCGCTCGCGCGCTGGCAGTTTCCCGGAAAGACGCTCGTCAACGGTCTGGTGCATCTCCCGCTCGTATTGCCGCCGGTCGTCACGGGCTTCATGCTGCTTCTGCTTCTCGGACGAAAAGGGCTGATCGGCGCCTATCTCGCCGAAATCGGCGTCGTCTTTTCCTTCCGGTGGACCGGCGCCGCGGTCGCTTGCGCCGTCATGGGCTTTCCGCTCATGGTGCGCGCCATGCGGCTTTCATTCGAATCCATCGACAAGCGGCTGGAGCTGGCCTCGGAGACGCTGGGCGCGAACGGGCTTTGGACATTCTTCCTGATCACCCTGCCGCTCGCCACCCCCGGCGTCATCGTCGGCGCGATCCTGGCCTTCGCGAAGGCGCTCGGTGAATTCGGGGCGACGATCACCTTCGTCTCGAACATTCCCGGCGAGACCCAGACGATCTCGGCGGCGATCTACAGTTACACCCAGGTTCCCGGCGGCGATGAAAACGCGATGCGCCTGACGCTCGTCGCCGTTTTCATCGCCCTTTCCGCGCTCGTCGCTTCCGAGATCGTGCAATGGCGCGCGGAGAAGCGCCTGGGGAATGCAGAATGATCGAGGTCAATGTCAAGCTTAGGTTTGGCGCCTTTTTTCTCGACGTCGCCTTCCGCAACGCCGAGCGCGTGACGGCGCTTTTCGGGCAATCCGGCTCCGGAAAGTCCGTCACGCTCGGCATCATCGCCGGATTGATGCGGCCGGATTCCGGTTACGTCCGGCTCGACGGCGAGCCTTTGGTCGATGTCGAGGCCGGCGTGTTCGTTCCCGTGTCGCGCCGGCGCATCGGCCTCGTCTTCCAGGACTCGAACCTGTTTCCACATTTGAGCGTCAGGCAGAACCTGCTTTACGGCCGCTGGTTCGCGCCGCGCGCCGCGCGCCGGATCGACTTCAACGCCGTCGTCGAAACGCTCGGAATCGGCCCGCTCCTCTCGCGCCCGCCGGCGCGGCTGTCGGGCGGCGAGCGGCAACGGGTCGCGATCGGGCGCGCTTTGCTGTCCTGCCCCAAGCTGCTTCTCTTCGACGAGCCCCTGGCGGCGCTCGACATGCCGCGCAAGCTCGAAATCATGCCGCTGATCGAGCGCGTGCGCGACGAATTCAAGGTCCCTATCGTCTATGTCTCGCACGCCGTCGAGGAGGTGGCGCGCCTCGCCCATTGCGTGGTGATGATCGAGGCGGGCCGCGTGAAATTCGTCGGCGATCCCGCGACGGCCTTCAGCCGTCTCGCGGCGGCGCCCGCGGTGGATCGCTTCGACGTCTCCTCGGTTCTCGAAGCGCGCGTCGATGAAAGGCCGAGTTTTCATGGCCTCACCGCGCTGAATCATCCGGCCGGAACGATTTGGGTCGCCGGTCCCGCCGGTCCGCCCGGCAGCGCCGCGCGCGTCATCGTAAAGGCGACCGACGTAGCCTTGTCGCTCTCTCAACCCAAGGAAATCAGCATGCGGAGCGTGCTCGCCGGAAAGGTCGCGACCGTCAAGCTGAACGGATGGCTCGCGACGGTCGAAATCGAACTCGGCGAGAACAGCTATCTGCTCGCCGCGATTACGCGGGGAGCCCTGGAAGATCTCTCGCTGAAGCCTGGGTCAAACGTGTATGCGCTGTTCAAGTCGGCCGCGCTCGACGAGCGCGCGCTCGCATAGCGACAAGCGCGCTTTCGGCGACGGCGTATTTTTTGTAATATTTCCGGGCATAATCATTCCTGACCGGAATATAGCGACGGCCGCCGCGAACGAGGGCCTCATCGTGTCGGACAAAGAGAAAATCGCGCTTGTTCTGCAAGGCGGCGGCGCGCTCGGGGCGTATCAGGCGGGAGCCTTCGAGGCGCTTGCGGCGGGCGGCTATTGTCCCGAATGGTTCGCCGGCATCTCGATCGGCGCCATCAACGCCGCCATTATTTGCGGCAATCCGCCTGAAAAAAGAGTCCTCCGTCTGCGCTCCTTCTGGGAGCAGATCACGAGCGGTTCGCCCGCGCCATTCGCGCTGGACGGGTTTTTCGGCACGATTTTCGCCGAGGCGAGCGCGAATTTCGCGGCGACGTTCGGCGCGCCGGGCTTTTTCCGGCCGCGCGTCCCGCCGCCGGCGCTCGCCTGGCCCTATCCGCCGACGGAGCTCAGCTATTACGATACGCAGCCGCTGCGTCAGACCTTATCCGAGATCGTCGACTTCGACCTGATCAATTCGAAGCGCACGCGGCTCAGCGTCGGCGCCGTGAACATACAGACGGGCAATTTCAAATATTTCGACAATACCGAAGAAGAGATCGGACCCGAGCACATTCTCGCGAGCGGCGCGCTGCCGCCGGGATTTCCGCCGGTCGAAATCAATGGGGAGTTCTTCTGGGACGGGGGCCTCGTTTCGAACACGCCCCTTCAATACATACTGGATTATTGCGATCCGAAGGATGATCTGTGCGTGTTCCAGGTCGATCTCTTCGGCGCGCGGGGACCGACGCCCGCGACGTTGCTCGACGCGGCGCAGAGAGAGAAGGACATCCGCTATTCGAGTCGAACGAGACTGAACACCGACTTGTCAAAACGCGCGCATGACTTGCGCGCGGCGCTGAAGCGGCTGTCGCACAAAATTCCTCCCGAGCTGCGGGACGATCCCGATTGGCTGGCGCTCGACGATTTCGGAGACGTGCCGGGCGTGACGATCGTTCAGTTGATCCATCGCCGCGCGGCTTACGAGACGCCGTCGAAGGACTATGAATTTTCCCGCACGACGATGCAGGATCACTGGAAAGCGGGAGCCGCCGACGTGACGGCGACCTTGTCCCATCCGGAATGGCTTTCGAGAACGCGGCCCGAGGAGGAGGTCGTCGTTTTCGACTGCACGAAAGAGCTCGACAAGCGCGACGACAGGAGATCGGGATCATGAAAATCGACGACGTCCGCAAAAATGCCTTCGCCATGCCGTTGACCAGCCCCGCCTTTCCGCCCGGGCCTTACCGTTTCGTCAACCGGGAATATCTGGTCGTCGCCTATCGTACGGATCGAGAGGCGCTGGAGCGCGTCGTTCCGGAGCCGCTCGAGATCATCGAGCCGATCGTCAAATATGAATTCATTCGCATGCCCGATTCAACGGGATTTGGCGACTATTGCGAGTCCGGGCAGGTCATTCCGGTGCGTTTCAACGGCCAGATCGGACAATATACGCATGCGATGTATCTCAATGACGGCCCGCCGATCTATGGCGGCCGCGAGCTGTGGGGCTTTCCGAAGAAATTCGCGCAGCCTTCGTTGGCGGTCGAGCGCGACGCCCTGGTCGGCGTGCTCGATTATGGATCGTGCCGTGTGGCGCGGGGCGTGATGGGCTACAAGCATCGGCCGCTCGATCACGCGGAAGTCCTCAAGAGCCTGGCCCTGCCGAACTATCTGCTCAAGATCATTCCGCATGTCGACGGCTCGCCGCAGATTCTCGAACTCGTCGACTATCGTCTCGAAGATGTCGTGTTGAAAAGCGCTTATACGGGGCCGGCCTCGCTTGATCTTCACCCCCATGCGCTGGCGCCGGTGGCGGACCTTCCGGTGCGCGAAATCATCTCGGCTTCGCATATTCTCGCCGATCTGACGCTCGGTCTCGGCAAGGTTGTCTACAACTATCTCGGCTGAAGGAGTCCGTCATGGATTTGAACGGCAAGGTCGCAATCGTCACCGGCGCCGCGAGCGGCATCGGACACGGGATCGCCAAGCGTTTCGCCGAAGCCGGCGGTCGGGTTTGCATCGCCGATCTGAACCTCGATGCGGCGAAGGCCGCCGCGGCGGAGATCGGCGGCGAGTCCGTCGCCATGGCGGTGGGCATGGACGTTTCGAACGAGGAGCAGGTCAACGCCGGGGTCGACGCCGCGGCGAAATCTTTCGGGACGGTCGACATATTGGTCTCCAACGCCGGCATTCAGATCGTGCATCCGATCGAGGAGTTCCCGCTCGCCGATTGGAAGAAGATCATGGCGATCCATCTCGACGGCGCTTTCCTGACGACCAAGGCCTGCGTTAAATATATGTATCCGCAAAAGTCGGGCGCGCTCATCTATATGGGGTCGGTGCACAGCCACGAAGCCTCGCCGCTGAAATCGGCTTATGTCGCGGCGAAACACGGCATACTCGGCCTGGCGCGCACGATGGCGAAGGAAGGGGCCAAATATAATGTGCGGGCCAATACGATCTGCCCCGGCTTCGTCATGACGCCGCTCGTCGAGAAGCAGATCCCCGAGCAGGCGCATGACCTCGGCATTTCGGAGGAACGCGTCGTAAAGGACGTGATGCTCGGCGAAACGGTCGACAAGCAGTTCACGATGATCTCCGACGTAGCCGAGGTGGCCTTGACCCTGGCGGCGTTCCGGACGAATGCGCTGACCGGCGAGTCGATCATCGTCAGCCATGGATGGCATATGAACTGACGACAATCGCAGCGGAGATCGCGCCGGCGTGGCCTGGGCCGTGCGGGCTGGGGCGGCGCGCGGAAAATCCTGCGCGCACCGACAAGCTGACGCATATGCGACAATCATGAATCGAAGGCGACATGTCTGGCGTGAAGGCAACGCTGACGTCTGTTTCTCGACATTCGGGCTGGCGTTGAAGGGGCCGATTTTTGTTCTTCTGCATAGGGAATTGTCGCGCCCGGCGGATGCGGCGATTGGCGCACTCCTTGCTGCTCTCGAAGTGAAGTAGAGTGGCCCACGTCCCCAGTGCGCTTTCCGCTGGCATGGCTTCGAGCGAGCGGCGACAAATCGCGCCGGACCAAAAATAAGGGCGCATTCCTGATCGAATGCGCGTGAACGGACGAAGAACGCCGCCGCTTCGAGGAAATGCGAGGGAGAGGCATGGCCGCCACCGAGTCTTTTTACGACGTGATCCGGCGTCAGGGGATCACGCGCCGCAGCTTCACCAAATTCTGTTCCTTGACCGCCGCGAGCCTCGGCTTCGGTCCGGTCGGCGCCGCGAAAATGGCGCATGCGCTGGAGAACAATCCGCGCGTGCCGGTCATCTGGATGCATGGCCTGGAATGCACCTGCTGCTCGGAGAGCTTCATCCGCTCGGCGCATCCTCTGGTGAAGGACGTCGTTCTTTCCATGATCTCGCTCGATTATGACGACACGATCATGGCGGCGGCCGGCCATCAGGCCGAGGCGATCCTTGAGGAGACTAAGGAAAAATACAAAGGCAAATACATTCTCGCCGTCGAGGGCAATCCGCCGCTCAATGAAGGCGGCATGTTCTGCATCGACGGCGGCAAGCCCTTCGTCGAAAAGCTCAAATGGATGGCCGAGGACGCCATGGCGATCATCGCCTGGGGCGCCTGCGCCTCCTGGGGCTGCGTGCAGGCGGCGGCGCCCAATCCAACCCAGGCGACGCCGATCGACAAGGTCATCAGGGACAAGCCGATCATCAAGGTGCCCGGCTGTCCGCCCATCGCGGAAGTGATGACCGGCGTCGTAACCTATGTGACGACCTTCGGCCGCCTCCCTGAGCTCGACCGCCAGGGGCGGCCGAAAATGTTCTATTCCCAGCGCATCCACGACAAATGCTATCGCCGCCCGCATTTCGACGCGGGCCAATTCGTCGAGGAATGGGACGACGAGAACGCGCGCAAGGGCTATTGCCTCTACAAGATGGGCTGCAAGGGGCCGACGACTTACAACGCCTGCTCGACGGTGCGCTGGAACGGCGGCGTGTCCTTCCCCATCCAGTCGGGCCATGGCTGCATCGGCTGCTCGGAAGAGGGCTTCTGGGACAAGGGGCCGTTCTATGAGCGCCTCTCCACGATCAGGCAGTTCGGCGTCGAGAAGAACGCCGATGAGATCGGCATGGCCGCCGCGGGCGTCGTCGGCGCCGCCGTCGCGACGCACGCCGCGATCACGGCCGTCAAGCGCGTCGTGACCAAGCGCGAGACCGAGAAGCTCTGATCTTCCCATTTTCACGCGAGCGCGCGCCGCGCCTCGCCGCGACAGGAATCAAAGTCATGGGCATAGCGACCCCCAACGGCTTCAATCTCGACAATTCCGGCAAGCGTATCGTCGTCGATCCGGTCACGCGCATCGAAGGTCATTTGCGCATCGAGGTGAATGTCGATTCCAACAATGTGATCCGCAACGCCGTCTCGACCGGAACCATGTGGCGCGGCATCGAGGTCATCCTCAAGAACCGCGATCCCCGCGACGCCTGGGCCTTCACCGAGCGGATTTGCGGCGTCTGCACGGGCACCCATGCGCTGACCTCCGTGCGCGCGGCGGAGAATGCGCTCAACATCAGCATCCCTGAGAACGCCAATTCGATCCGCAACATCATGCAGCTCTGCCTGCAGGTGCATGATCATCTGGTGCATTTCTATCATTTGCACGCGCTCGACTGGGTCGACGTCGTGTCGGCGCTCTCCGCCGATCCCAAGGCGACCTCGGCGCTCGCGCAGTCGATCTCGCCCTGGCCGCTGTCGTCGCCGGGCTATTTCAAGGATTTGCAGACGCGGCTGAAGAAATTCGTCGAGTCCGGCCAGCTCGGTCCTTTCAAGAACGGCTATTGGGGCCATCCCGCCTATAAGCTTCCGCCGGAAGCAAATCTGATGGCGGTCGCGCATTATCTGGAGGCGCTCGATTTCCAGAAGGACATCGTCAAGATCCACACGATCTATGGCGGCAAGAATCCGCATCCGAACTGGCTCGTCGGCGGCGCGCCCTGCGCCATCAATGTCGATGGGACAGGCGCGGTCGGCGCGATCAATATGGAGCGATTGAATCTCGTCTCGGAGATCATCGACCGCTCGATCGAATTCGTCGAGCAGGTCTATCTCCCCGACCTCGCCGCCATTGCCGGCTTCTACAAGGACTGGCTCTATGGCGGCGGGCTCTCGGGCAAGAGCGTCATGAGCTATGGCGACATTCCCGAGCACGCCAATGACTACGGCGCGGGAAATCTGCTGCTGCCGCGCGGCGTGATTCTCAACGGCAATCTCAACGAGGTGCTGCCGATCGACCACGCCGATCCGGAGCAGATTCAGGAATTCGTGACGCATTCCTGGTACAAATATCCGGATGAGACGAAGGGTCTGCATCCCTTCGACGGCGTCACCGAGCCCAATTACAAACTCGGGCCGAACGCCAAGGGCGCGCCCACCAATATCGAGGCGCTCGACGAGAGCGCGAAATATTCCTGGATCAAGTCGCCGCGCTGGCGCGGTAACGCTGTCGAGGTGGGTCCGCTCGCGCGCTATGTCATCGGCTATGCGCAGGGCAAGCCGGAATTCAAGGAGCCTGCCGACAAACTCTTGCGATCGCTTGGCGTTCCGCTCACGGCGCTCTTCTCGACGCTCGGCCGCACGGCGGCGCGCGGGCTCGAATGCCAGTGGGCGGCGCATAAGATGCGCCATTTCCAGGACAAGCTCGTCGCCACTATCAAGGCGGGCGACACGGCGACGGCCAATGTCGACAAATGGGAGCCGAAGACCTGGCCGGCCGAAGCCAGGGGCTATGGCTTCACCGAGGCGCCGCGCGGCGCGCTCGGCCACTGGATCAAGATCAAGAACGGCAAGATCGACAATTATCAGTGCGTCGTGCCGACGACATGGAACGGCAGCCCGCGCGATCCGAAAGGAAATATCGGCGCCTTCGAGGCGTCTCTGATGGATACGCCCATGGCCGATCCGGAGAAGCCGCTCGAAATATTGCGCACGATCCACTCCTTCGATCCCTGCCTCGCCTGCTCGACTCACGTCATGAGTCCGGACGGCCAGGAAATGGCGTCGGTGAAGGTCCGCTGAGGGAGGCGAGCATGGTCGACGGCGTTTATGTTGCTGGCGTTGGCGACGCGCATGGCGCGCGCGCCGTCGAGCGTCAGACCGTCTATGTCTATGAGGCGCCCGTCCGCGTCTGGCACTGGGTCAATGCGCTCTGCATCCTCGTGCTGTTCGTCACGGGCTATTTCATCGCGAGCCCTCTGCCGAGCACGCCCGGCGAGGCGAGCAACAGCTTCCTCATGGGCTATGTCCGCTTCGCGCATTTCGCGGCGGGGCAGACGCTCGCGGCGTTCTATCTGCTGCGCCTCTATTGGGCCTTCGCCGGCAGTCCGCATTGCCGGCAGATTTTTTACGTGCCCTTCTGGAGCAGGACCTACTGGTCGGAAGTGGCGCATGAGGCGAAATGGTATCTCTTCCTCGCCAAGGCGCCGAAGAAATATGTGGGGCATAATCCGCTCGCGCAGCTCATAATGTTTTCGCTCTTCACCGTGCCTCTCGTCTTCATGATCGTGACGGGCTTCGCGCTCTACTCGGAAGGCGAGGGGATCGATTCCTGGCAGCATAAGCTCTTTGGCTGGGTCTTCGCCATCTGGCCGAACAGCCAGGAAGTGCACACCTTCCATCATCTCGGCATGTGGGTTCTCGTCGTCTTCGCCATCATCCACATCTACGCGGCGGTGCGCGAAGACATCGTCAGCCGTCAAAGCATCATCTCCTCGATGATCTCGGGCGAGCGCATCTTCAAGGACGAAGCGGCGGACTGACCATGCGCGCGCCCAAGGTTCTCGTGCTCGGCATCGGCAATATCCTGTGGGGGGATGAGGCCTTTGGCGTGCGCGCCGTCGAGGCGTTCCATCGGCGCTTCGAGACGCCGGAAAACGTCGCCGTGCTCGATGGCGGCACGCAGGGGCTCTACCTCGTGCATTTTGTCGAGGAGGCCGAATATCTCCTCGTCTTCGACGCCATCGACTATGGCCTCGCGCCCGGCGCGTTGAAGATCGTGCGCGACGACGACGTTCCGAAATTCACCGGCTCGAAAAAGATGAGCCTGCATCAAACCGGCTTTCAGGAAGTTCTCAGCGCGGCCGATCTGCTGGGGCGCTATCCGAAACGGCTCGCGCTCGTCGGCTGCCAGCCGCTCGATCTCGAGAATTGGGGCGGGCCTTTGACAGAGCCTGTCTCGGCCGGGATCGAACCGGCGGTCGACGCCGCCGCGACGATTCTCAACGAATGGGGCGTGGCGCTCGCGCCGCGCGAGAGCGCGCCGTTGGCGGGGCTGCTGACGAACGACATCGACCATCGCAGCTACGAAAGGCGCGTCTGAACGCGTGCGAGATACAGGAGCGGCCAATGAAGAGCATCGCCGGGATTTCCTCCGTCCTTCTCGCCTGGGCTGCGCCTTTCGGCGCGGAAGCGAATCCCGGGCTGCACGTGCATCCTCATCCCGTCGAAAGCGCGCAGCCGCTCTTGCCGGTTCATCCGATCCTCGGCCTTCTGCTCATTATTGTCCTTTGGGCGGCGACGGTTCGCGCGATCGAGACTGTTTCGGCGCGCCTTCATTCGCGCGCCTGACAAGGCGGATTTCGCGTCCATGTGCCTCGGCTTTCCCATGACGGTCCTTTCCGGCGACGGCGCGCAGGCGATCTGCGAACGCAAAGGCCAGGCGGAATCCGTGTCCATGCTGCTCGTCGGCGCCCAGGCGCCGGGAACGCGCGTGCTCGTCCATTTGGGGACGGCGATGCGCGTTCTGGACGCGGATGAGGCGCGGGCGATAGATGACGCGCTGGACGGGCTGGCGGCGGCGTTGCGGGGCGAGCGCTTCGAGAGCTTCTTCTCCGATCTGATCGACCGCGAGCCCGAATTGCCCGCCTTTTTGCGCGCGGAAAAATAAGCGAGTCACGAGCCATGTCGTCGATGCAGACCCTCTCCGACCGAACCGGAATCCCGATCGTCGACGAGTCGACCATAGACGCCGTCCTCTCGGGCGCGACGAGCCTCCTCCTGCTCTTCGCCGGAGATTCGGCCCAGCGTCCCGAGGCGAGCGACGTCGCGGTGATCTTTCCCGAGTTGCTGAAGGCATTCGAAGATCGCGTAGCCGGCGCCATCGTCGCCAATGGCGCGGAAAAGCGCCTTGGCTCGAGATTCCATGTCGACGTGCTGCCGAGTCTCGCTCTCATTCGCGAGGGCGCGACGATCGGCGTTATTCCGCGTATTCGCGATTGGGCGGAATATTTGCAGAAGATCGAAGCCTTCCTCGATCCCGAAGCGGCGCCGATCGCGCCGGCGAGGCCACGGGTCGAGATCACTTTCTCGCAAAAGGGAGCGCGCGCGTGAAAGCCGGGTTCTGGATGGCGCCCGACGGCGCCGACGACGCGATCACGTTGCTTCCGGTGGGCGGCGACGAGGCGCTGGATATGCGCCGCAAGGCGAATTTCCTCGCCACCAGCTCGGCGGAGGAGCTGATCAGGCGTTGCCCGCTGGCGGCCGGCCTTCTGCCGCGTCTCGCCAAAACGCTGGAGACGCAGTCGGCGGCCGGGCCCTGCCAGCTCTTCGACATCACCGATTTCCCTGCGGAAGAGCGCGAACTCCTTTCGCAGGTCTTGGGCGAAGGCGAAGTGGCCGGCGTTGCGGCCCTGACCGACGGCGTCGTCGCGCAAGTTCAGGAATCGGTGATGGCCGGCCTCTGGCGCGTGCGCTTTACGGACGCCGCCGGCGCCTTCGTGGCCGACTATCTCGAGGTCGGCGCCATTCCGCAAGCCGTGCGCAAGGCGGCGGCGCTCGCGGGCGCCGAGCTGAGCTTCGGCGCGCCGCCGCAAGGCGCCATGAACGTCATGCCCGTGCTCGCGGAAATCCGCGAGCGCATGGCGGCGCATCGGCCGGGCGACGCCGCGCATATCATCAATTTCTCGCTTCTGCCGATGAACGAAGCCGACATGGCCTTCCTTCAGCAATCGCTCGGCGACGGGCCGGTGCGGCTCGTCTCCCGCGGCTATGGAGCCTGCCGCGTGCTCGCCACTGGCGCGCGCAATGTCTGGTCGGTGCAGTTCTTCAACGCCATGGACGCAATCATACTGGATATGCTGGAAATCGGAGACGTTCCCGCGGCGGCCTGCGCGGCGGATGAGGATTTCCGCGACTCCGCCGAAAGATTGCGCGAGATCGACGAGGCTTATTTCCGATGAGCTTCGAGAATCTCCAACCGACCGAAACCGACGCCGGCGACCGCATGGAATGCGGCGTTTGCTGGCGCGTTTACGATCCGGCCGAGGGCGATCCCGTCTGGCAGATTCCGCCGGGCGCGCCTTTCTCCCAATTGCCGGAGGATTGGCGCTGCCCCAATTGCGACGCGCCGCGCGCACGCTTCATGAGGCTCGCCAATGGACGATGAGGCGGCCATCGACATCGGGGAACGGCTTGCGGCGCTGTATCGCGCGATTCGGTCCGGCCCCATGCGCGACATGCCCGTCTGCAACGACGCGCTCGACGTGGCGGCGATCGGATTTCGTCCATTTGGCGAATGGGCGATCGGCGTCGTGGTGACGCCCTGGATGATGAATATCGTTTGCGCGCAGGAAACCGGCGTCGCTCCAGCCGCGCGGCGCCGAATGGCCTTGCCGGCGGGCGACGTGGATTTTGTCGCGAGCCGGCTCGACGGCTTCGGAACGATTCTTTCCTGCTCGCTCTTTTCGCCCATGTTCGAATTCACCGACATGGCGTCGGCGCGCGAGACCGCGCGGGCCGCGATCGGCGCGCTTTTCGATCAGGCGTTCTTCGACGCGCCGCCTGCTCGGATGGCGCCGACCCTCGACCGGCGCGCCTTGCTGCGCGGCCGTTTGAGCGAGGCGCCGGCATGAGCGCGCATAGCGGTCCTGGCGCGATTTATATTGGCGTCGAAACCGACGCCGAAGGCTGCGTCGCGTCTGCGTCCGTCCGGTCGAACCGCCCCGTCGGACTCGGCCGCCTCTTCATCGGCCGGCCGCCACAAGAGGTTCCCGCGCTGGCGCGCCAGCTCTTCAGCCTCTGCGGCTTCGCGCACGGCGCCGCCGCGCGGCTTGCGATTTCGGCCGCTCGTGGAGAAGGCTCCACGCCTCACGAGACCTTTTCCGACATTGTTGGCGCGCTGGCCGAATATTGCGCGGAGTCGTTGCGCTCGGCGGCGCTCGGCTGGCCGCGTATCGACGGCGCGCCGGCGCTCGTTGACGCGGCGGCGCCGTTGCGAGAGGCGCTGGTCGCGGCGCGCGCGATCATGACAGCGGCGGCGCAAGGGAATGCGTTCGCTCGGCGCGCCGAGCTTCTGCCCGCCGCGCAGATCATAGCGGAGGCGGCGCGCGCCCTCGGCCTGCCGGAGGCGGGAAAGGGCGCGTCCGAGCCGCAGGGCCTCTTCGCCGAAATCCTGGCCGAGGCCCGCGCCGACGCCTTTCTTCATCCTTCGGAGCCGGACGCGCTGCAATCCGTCGACGACGCGGCGGTGGCGCAGGCGATCGAGAGGAACGGCGACCGCTTCGCCGCCGCGCCGACTCTGCCGCACCGCATCGTCGAGACGGGCGCCTTCGCCCGCTGCTGGCTTGAGGCGCGGAGCGAGACGTCGGCATTGGCGGCGCGCCTTCGCGCGCGCCTGTTCGCCACGTCCGAGACGCTGGATCATCTGCTGCTGGCGCTGTCGGAAGGCGAGGCGGCGCGGGGCGCGCACATCGCCGTGACGCCTCTTGCGGAAGGCGCAGGGATCGCCGCCGTCGAGACCGCGCGCGGCCGGCTCTATCATTGGGTCCGGCTCGACAGAGCGGGCGACGTAGCCGACTATGCGTTGCTGGCTCCGACGGAATGGAATTTCCATCCTGCCGGTCCCTTCGCCGCCGCGCTTCTTGGCGCGCCGGTCGGAAAGGGCGATGCGGCGCGGCTCAGGGTCCGCCGCCTCGCCGCCGTTTTCGATCCTTGCGTCGCCTATCAGATCGAGCTTCGCGAGCGCGCGCATGCATGAAATGGCGCTGACGGAAAGCATCGTCGACATCGTGTCGGATGAGGCGCGCAAGCAGGGCTTCGGCCGCGTCCGCGTCGTGCGCTTGCGGATCGGCGCCATGGCGCATGTCGAGCCGGAGGCGCTGCGCTTCTGTTTCGACGCCGTGTCACGCGGAACGGCGGCGGAGGGGGCGACGCTGGACATTGTGCGCCTGCCGGGCGAAGGTTGGTGCCTCGACTGCGGCAAAACGGTTCCGCTCGAGGAGCGCTTCGGCGCTTGCCCCGAATGCGGCAAGAGTCATGTGCAGATGACGTCTGGCGACGAACTGCGCATCGAGGAGCTGGAGGTCGACTGATGTGCACAGTATGCGGCTGCGGAACGGCGACGGTCGAAGGCGAGAAGAAGCCGGGCGCGGAAGGGCAGGCCGCGCATGACCACCACCATCATGATCATGACCACGCGCATGATCGTCATCACCACCATCATGATCATGTGCATGGCGAAGGCGGCGAAGTCATCGATTTCGGCGCCAGCCTCGCGGGCGCGCATGTTCCCGGACTCAGTCAGGAGCGCATCGTCCGCATCGAGCGCGACATCCTCTCCAAGAATGACGCCTATGCGCGCGACAATCGCGCATATTTTGCTGAAAGAGGCGTTCTCGCGCTCAATCTCGTCTCCAGCCCCGGCTCAGGAAAGACGACGTTGCTCGTGCGCGCGATCAACGATCTGAAGGAAAAGCTCGCCGTCGCCGTGATCGAGGGCGACCAGCAGACGTCGAACGACGCCGAACGCATTCGCGCGACTGGCGCGCCGGCCATCCAGATCAACACGGGCAAGGGCTGCCATCTCGACGCGCATATGGTCGGCCATGCGCTCGAAAGCCTCGATCTGCGCAAGGGCGGCGTCCTGTTCATCGAGAATGTCGGCAATCTCGTCTGCCCGGCGGCTTTCGATCTCGGCGAGGCGCATAAGGTCGTGGTTCTCTCCGTCACGGAGGGCGAGGACAAGCCGCTCAAATATCCCGACATGTTCGCGGCCGCCGACCTTATGCTGCTCAACAAAGCCGATCTCCTGCCGCACCTTTCCTTCGATGTCGGCAAGTGTCTTGCCAACGCGCTCAAGGTGAATCCACATCTGCAGACCCTCGTCGTCTCAGCGACGACCGGCGAGGGAATGGCGGCGTTTTATGCCTGGATCGAGGCGCGCGCCGCGCTTGCGGCGTCACGCGCGGGCGTCGCGAAAGCGACGTGAGCCATGCCGGACGCTATTGCCCACGAGGCGTCTGACGGGATCGAGCGGCTGCGGCTCCGCCTGCGCGGCGGCGTGCAGGGCGTCGGCTTCCGGCCTTTCGCCCATAATGTCGCCCTGCGCTACGGGTTGAGCGGTTTCGTGCAGAATGACGCCGAGGGCGTTCTACTGGAAATCGAAGGCGCGCGACACAGGGACTTCCTGCAAGCTCTGCGCGACGAAACGCCGCCGCTCGCCACGATCGAGTCGATCGACGTGGAGCGAATCGACTTGCGCCGGGACCAGGGTTTCTCGATCCGCGACAGCGCCGGCGGCCGTGCGAAGACGCGCATCGTCGCGGACGCGGCGACCTGCGACGCCTGCCTCGACGAGCTCTTCGACCCTGAAAGCCGCTTTCATCTTTATCCTTTCATCACCTGCACGCATTGCGGCCCGCGCTTCACCATCACCGCGTCCCTGCCTTATGACAGGCCGCAGACATCCATGGCGCGCTTCGCTATGTGCGGCGATTGCGCGCGTGACTATCGCGATCCGCGAAGCCGGCGCTTCCATGCCGAGACGATCGCCTGCCCGAATTGCGGGCCGCGCCTCGACGTAGAGCCCGCAATGATCGTCGCCGCGCTGAAAGCGGGGAGCATCGTCGCCCTGAAGGGGATCGGCGGCTTTCACCTGATGTGCGACGCGCGCAACGAAGCGGCCGTCGCGGAGCTGCGCCGCCGCAAGGAACGCGACGCCAAGCCTTTCGCGGTGATGGCGGCGAACGCCGCATCGCTTTCGTTCTTCGCCGAACCGAACGCCGCGGAGCTCGAATTATTGCGGCGTCGCGCGCGCCCCATCGTCGTCATGGCGTCGAAGGGCGCGCTCGCGCCGTCGATCGCGCCGGGCCTCAACCGCATTGGCGTCATGTTGCCTTACGCGCCCCTGCACCATCTTCTGTTTCACGCCGCCGCCGGCTCTCCCCAAGGCCGGGACTGGCGCGATGAGCCGAACGATTTCGTGATCGTCGCCACAAGCGCCAATCCCGGCGGCGAGCCGCTCGTCGTCGACGATGAAGAGGCGCGGCGACGCTTGTCGACTATCGCTGATCTCATCGTCGGCCACGATCGCGCGATCATCATGCGCGCCGACGATTCCGTCATGGCTGTCGCCGCCGGCGCGCCCGTCTTCCTGCGTCGGGCGCGTGGCTTTGTTCCCGATCCCGTCGATCTCGGGAGCGACGGCGCCAGCGTTCTCGCCTTGGGCGCGCATCTCAAGACGACCGTGACGGTGACGCGCGGGCGCGAGGCCTTCGTCTCCCAGCATGTCGGCGATCTCGACGACGCTGAGAGCGTACGCTTTTTCGAGGAGACGGTCCGCCATCTCGTTTCGATCCTTGACGTGAAGCCGGAGATCGCCGCCTGTGATCGGCATCCGGATTTCTTCTCGACGCGCTTTGCCGAGGAGACGGGTCTGTCCCTTTTCAGGGCGCAGCATCACGCCGCCCACATCGCGGCGATCGCGGCGGAACATGGCGTCGGCGGCGCCGTTCTCGGCGTCGCGCTCGACGGCTACGGCATAGGCGACGATCACGGAGCGTGGGGCGGCGAACTCATGATCGTCGACGGCGCGGCATGGAAGCGCGTCGGGCGCCTCGCGCCGCTCGCCCTCATCGGCGGCGACCGCGCGGCGCGCGAGCCTTGGCGCATGGGTGTCGCCGCGCTGGCGGCGATCGGCCGTCTCGACCTCGCCCGCGCAATGTTCCCCGACGCCCCGCTTGGCGAAAAAATTGTCGAGCGTTTGCGTAACGGCGTGGGACCCGAGACGACGAGCATGGGCCGTCTCTTCGACGCGGCGGCGGCGCTGGCCGGCGTGTGTTTGCAACAACGCTACGAAGGTCAGGCCGCTATGGAATTGGAGGCGCTTGTCGAGACGCCCCGTCGTCTGGAAGGCGGCTATCGGCTCCGGGACGGCGTTCTCGATTTCGCGCCTGTGCTCTCTTTCATCGTCGCCGAGCGCCCGAGTCCGCGAGAGGCGGCCGAATATTTCCATGGCGCGCTCATCGAGGGTTGCGCCGCCTGGATCGAAGCCGCCGCCCGCGCGCATGGCCATGCGCGCGTCGCGCTCGGCGGCGGCTGCATGATGAACCGCGTCCTCGCGGAAGGTCTCGCCGGCGCCTTGCGCGGACGGGGCCTTGCGCCTTTATTGGCCCGCGCCGTCCCATGTAACGATGGCGGAATATCGCTCGGGCAGGCGGCGCTTGCTCGAAGGGCTTTTCCCGCCGGACCGGAAAAGAAAGAGAGGGCGGCATGTGCCTAGCCGTTCCCGTGCGCGTCACCGAATTGCTGCCCGACCAGATGGCGAAAATCTCGCTCGACGGCGTGAGCAAGACGGTTTCCGTCGCCCTGGTCGACGAGCTTCGCGTCGGCGACTATGTCATTCTGCATGTCGGTTTCGCGCTGTCGAAGATCGACCCCGAGGAAGCCGAGCGGACCCTGAGCCTCATCCGTGAGATCGCGGGGCCGGACTCATGAAATATGTCGACGAATTTCGCGACGGAGAATTGGCGCGCGGCGTCGCGGAGGCCCTCGCGCGGATCGTGCGGCTGGATCGCGACTACCGCTTCATGGAGTTCTGCGGCGGGCATACGCACGCTATCTCGCGCTATGGTCTGGAGGACCTTCTGCCGTCCAATGTGCGAATGATCCATGGACCCGGCTGCCCCGTCTGCGTCTTGCCGATCGGCCGCATCGACGCGGCGATCCGGCTCGCGAAGCTGCCCAAGGTCACGCTCTGCACCTATGCCGATCTCATGCGCGTTCCAGCCTCCGGCGGCGCAAGCCTGATGAAGGCCAAAGCCGACGGCGCCGACATCCGCATGGTGTATTCGACGCTCGACGCCCTCCGCGTCGCGGAAGCCGAGCCCGATCGGGAGGTCGTCTTCTTCGCAATCGGATTCGAGACGACAACGCCGCCGACGGCGCTCGCGGTCAGGCGCGCGATCGAGAAGAAGCTCGATAATTTCTCGATCTTCTGCAATCACGTGCTGACGCCCGCTGCGATGCGCGCGATTCTCGGCGATCGGGGGGGCGTCGAGATCGACGGCTTTGTCGGGCCCTCTCACGTCTCCGCCGTGATCGGCTTGCGTCCCTACGGCTTCGTCGCGGAAGATTTTGGAAAGCCGCTCGTCGTCGCCGGTTTCGAGCCGCTCGACGTGATGCAGGCGATCGTCATGCTCGTGCGGCAATTGAACGAAGGCCGTTGCGATGTCGAAAACCAATATGGCCGCGCCGTCGTCTCGGAAGGCAATAAGAAAGCGCAAGCGGAGATGGCCGACATTTTCGAACTGCGCGAGACTTTTGAATGGCGCGGACTTGGCTGTGTTCCTGCGAGCGCATTGCGCCTGCGCGACGCCTATGCGGCTTTCGACGCCGAGCGCCGGTTCGCGATCGAAACGCCCTCCGCGAAAGACAATCCGGCCTGCGAATGCGGCGCGATCCTGCGCGGCGCCAAGCGTCCGCATGACTGCAAGCTGTTCGGGACCGTCTGCACGCCCGAGACGCCGATGGGCTCCTGCATGGTGTCGTCGGAAGGCGCCTGCGCAGCGCAATGGACCTATCGCCGCTTCGACGCGCGCGCCGCCTAAGGGAATTTAGTCGTGTCGACCATCAAGGCCTATCGGCGCAAGCTCGATCTCTTGGGGCGCGTCGATCTCTCCCATGGCGCCGGGGGTCGCGCCATGGCGCAGCTCATCGCCGAGATTTTTCACAAGGCGCTAGACAATGACTGGCTGAGGCGCGGCAATGATCAATCCGTGTTCGAGGTCGGCGCGGGCCGCATGGCCATGACCACCGACGCCTTCGTGGTCTCCCCTCTCTTCTTTCCCGGCGGCGACATCGGCTCGCTCGCCGTTCACGGCACGGTCAACGACATCGCCATGTCCGGAGCGCAACCGCTTTATCTGTCCGCGAGCTTCATCATCGAGGAGGGCTTTTCGCTCGCCGATCTCGCGCGCATCGCGGAAAGCATGGGCGCCGCCGCGCGCGAGACGGGCGTTCCCGTGATCACTGGAGACACGAAGGTCGTCGAGCGCGGCAAGGCCGATGGCGTCTTTATCTCCACCGCAGGCGTCGGCGTCGTGCCCGACGGGCTAGATCTCTCCGGCGACAAGGCGCGGGCGGGAGACATTGTCCTCATCTCAGGCTCGATCGGCGATCACGGCGTCGCCATCATGTCAAAACGCGAGAATCTCGAATTCGATTGCGAGATTCGCTCCGATTCCGCCGCCCTCCATGGGCTCGTCGCCAATATGGTCGCGGCCGCCGGCGCCTCCCTGCGCCTGATGCGCGATCCGACGCGCGGCGGCCTGGCGGCGACCCTCAATGAAATCGCCCAGCAATCCCGTGTAGGATTCCGTCTCGACGACGCGGCCATTCCCGTGAAGCCGGAAGTCGCCGCCGCCTGCGAATTGCTTGGCCTCGATCCGCTTAATGTCGCCAATGAGGGAAAGCTCGTCGCCGTGGCGGCGCCGGAGGCGGCGAGCGCCATTCTTGACGCGATGCGCGCCCATCCGCTCGGTCGCGACTCGGCGATCATCGGAACCGCGGTCGAGGACGAGCGCCGATTCGTTCAACTGAAATCCTCCTTTGGCGGCTCCCGCATCGTCGATTGGCTCGCCGGCGAGCAATTGCCGCGCATCTGCTGATTTTTCGCCGCGCGCTCGAGCGAATGCGCTAAACTCCGCTGTAAGTCTTCGAGGGAAACCCGCCTGCCGCGCATGACGATCGCGCCCATTCGCTATGTCGAACCCGTATTCCGCCCGCCGAGCGAGGCGGACTCGCTGATCTTGCCGGTGACGGACGGCTGTTCCTGGAACCGCTGCACATTCTGCGAGATGTACACCGCGCCGCAGAAACGATTCCGCCCGCGCGACGAAACCGAAACACTTGAAAGCATCCGGCGCTGCGGCGAGCGTTTCGGCGAGGGCGTGAAGCGCATCTTTCTCGCCGACGGCGACGCCATGACGCTCTCGACCCGCCGCCTCGCGACCATACTTGAAGCGATCCGCCGCGACTTGCCCGGCGCGCGGCGCGTGTCGAGCTATTGCCTGCCGCGCAATGTGCGCAAGAAATCCATCGAGGAGCTTAGGGAGTTGAGGGAGCTCGGGCTCTCGCTCGTCTATGTCGGCGCCGAATCCGGCGACGACGAGACGCTTGCGCGCGTCAATAAGGGCGAGACTTTCGAGACGTCGCGGGAGGCGCTCGAAAAACTGCGGGAAGCAGGGATCAAACGCTCGGTGATGATCCTCAACGGTCTCGGCGGCGCAGCGCTCTCGCGCCGGCATGCGCTGAACTCGGCGGCGCTGATGAACGCCGCGCAGCCTGAGTTTCTCGCGACGCTCGTGGTGAGCTTTCCGATGGGCGACGCGCGCTTTCGCGAAAATTTTCCTGAATGGGAGCCGCTCGACGTGCTGGGCCTGATGCGGGAAATGGAGCTGTTCATTTCGGCGCTGGAGCTGAAGAGAACCGTCTTTCGCAGCGATCACGCCTCGAACTGGCTGATCCTGAAAGGGACGTTGGGAGCGGACAAGCCCCGGCTGCTGCAGGAGCTGCGCGCGGCCATCGCCGCGCCCGAGGCGGCTCCGTTGCGGCCGGCCTGGGCGCGCGGTCTGTAGCTGGCTCTGATCCCTGGAATTGATCACATTATCTGTGTTCAAGCGATTCCGCCTGAACGTAGCGTGATCTAAGCCGGAGCGAGCAACAAGCTCGTCTCGCTTCGCGCGATCCCCTCGATTGATCTGACGCTCGACAGCACGCGGTCGAACTCGGCCAGATTGGCGACCTCGATCTCCGCGATGAGATCGAAAGCGCCGTTGGTGCTGTGGAGCGCGTGGATCTGCGGCAGGCCGCGAAGCGCCTGAACGACCTTCCTCGTGCTCTTGCCCGACACCTCGATCATCATGATCGCGCGAATGCGGTCGCTCTGCGCGCCGCTCTTGAGGCGCACGGTGAAGCCCAGGATGATCTCGGAATCGATCAATCTGTCGAGCCGGTTCTGGACCGTTCCGCGAGAGACGCCGAGCTTTTTCGCCAGTTCGGAGAGCGAGGCTCGCCCGTCCGTTCGCAGCAATGCGATCAGCCGGTGATCGAGGTCGTCCATGTCCCATTCCTGTCGGATCGCTTATTTACGGTGACGATTTGATCAATATCATAAGCATATTTATATATTTTTGCCATATCCGTCGGCGCTGTCTGAGCCTAGCATTGATGCATGGCAATAAGACAGGTGCGCGGCGCATGGTCACCTTCCTGAGCGCGCGGGACGTCGGTCGGCTCGTTCATCGGATCGGCGCGCCGCAATTCTGGTTTCGTCTCGTCGACTATCTGCGGCGCGATTTCGCGCGCTGGCGCGCCTTCGACAAATCGCCGCGCTTCGCGAGCCATTCGCCGGGCGGCGTCATCGAACTCATGCCGACAAGCGACGGCGAGACATTCGCCTTCAAATATGTGAACGGCCATCCCGGCAACACGGCGCTGCGCCTCCAGACCGTCGTGGCGTTCGGCGCGCTCGCCGACGTCGACACGGGCTATCCCTTCTTTCTCTCGGAAATGACTCTCGCGACGGCCTTGCGAACCGCGGCGACGTCCGTTCTCGCCGCCCGCCATCTCGCACGGCCGGAGGGCCGGACGATGGCGCTCATCGGACTCGGCGCGCAATCCGAATTCCAGGCCTGCGCTTTCAACGCCGTCCTCGGCGTCGAGCGTCTGCGCATATTCGACGTCGATCCCGAGGCGGTCGAGAAATTCGCGCGCAACATGGCGCCCTTCGGCATGGACGTCGCGTCTTGCGCCGAAACGCGTGAAGCGGCGCGCGGGGCTGACATCGTCACCACGATCACGGCGGACAAGAAGCGCGCGACGATCCTCGCCGAAGACATGATCGCGCCGGGAACCCATATCAATGCGGTCGGCGGCGATTGTCCCGGCAAGACGGAACTGTCGCGCGCGCTTCTCCTGCGCTCGGATATTTTCGTCGAATATGCGCCCCAGACGCGCGTCGAGGGCGAAATTCAGCAACTCGACCCCGCCTATCCAGTCACGGAATTGCACGAAGTGCTCGCCGGCGCTCGCCCCGGCCGCGTCTCGCCGGACGCCGTCACCATATTCGACAGCGTGGGCTTCGCCGTCGAGGACTTCTCGGTTCTGCGCCTGCTGCGCGATCTGGCGCGCGAGACTGGGATCGGGGCGGAGATCGAGCTGACGGCGGCGCCCGCCGATCCGAAGGATCTCTTCGCCCTGCTGCGCCCCGACGCCGAAGACCGTCTAACGCCGGCGCGCCGGGCGGTCAGCCTCACCGATTGAAATATAAGCTTGATGAGAAAGGGCCTTCGATGACTCTTCGTTTCGAACGCGCGCCGATGGATGTCGCCGAGCGTCCTTGCGCCGAGGCCGTGGGAGCTGGCGCGGCCGCCGTCTCGCGGATTCTGATGTGCGCGCCCGATCATTTCGGCGTCGACTATGTCATCAATCCGTGGATGGAAAATCAGATCGGCCGAACGCAAGGCGCGCGGGCGCGCGAACAGTGGGAGAATCTGCGCCGCCATCTCGCGCAAGAGGCGTCACTCGTCTTTGTTCCGCCCGCCGCCGGCCTGCCCGACATGGCGTTCACTGCGAATGCCGGGCTCGCCATCGGCGATAGGGCTGTCGTCGCGCGCTTTCATGCGAAGGAGAGACGCGCGGAGGAGAGGCTCTTTCGCGAATGGTTCGATCGCGCGGGCTTTTCCATCGCGCCATGGCCGGAAGACGTTGCTTTCGAGGGCGCCGGAGACGCGTTGATCGACCGCGCAAGGGGCCTGATCTGGTGCGGCCATGGATGGCGTTCCGACGAAAGCGCGCCGGCGCTGCTCGAGCGCATATTCGAGATGCGCACGGTCGGCCTGAAGCTGATCGATCCGCGCTTCTACCACCTCGACACTTGCTTCTGTCCGCTGCCGGGCGGTTGGGTGATGTACTATCCGCAAGCCTTCGACCGCGACGCGCAGGCGCGCATCGCGGCGCTGGCGCCGGCCGAGATGCGCATCGAGGTGAGCGAAGCTGACGCCGCGTCATTCGCCTGCAACGCCGTCGCGATCGGCCGTCGCGTCTTCTTGAACGATTGCTCGCCGCGGCTTCAGGCTCGCCTGCGATCGGCCGGCTTTTCGCCGGTCGTCACGCCGCTTTCCGAATTTCTGAAAGCCGGAGGCGCGGCGAAATGCCTGACGCTGGAACTGGCGGCGCCGTGAGGCGGCGCGCCTCGAAATTGTGCATGCTATTGATCACGGAACTTGCAAGACCGTCTATTTTTCGATCCCATGCTGCTCCATCATATCGACCAGCGCCGTCGGAACACGCATGACTTTGCGAATGACGGCGAGGGGAAGCGCGATGGCGATCGCCAGAATTCCAGCGCCTTTCGAGGAAATCGCAGAGGAATTTCTGGTTGGCATTCGAGGCTCCTTCTAGGTTTTGGGGTCACATGAATACTTGGACGACAGCAATCGGCGTGCCGTGAAAACAGTGTCGCTCAATTTTCTAAATAACGGATAAAGCGCTTATTTCTGGCGAACGGCGTTGGAAATTTTTGGGAAATAATCAAGAAAAGAATTGTCAAAGAATTACGCAAGCAGAGAGGCCAATATCGCTTCGAGGCAGGCGAGCCCGCCACCGGGATCGCGGCAAGTTTGAGGGAGCGCCCCTTGGCCACGGAGTTCCGAGTCGAAGAAGCGAATAAGGCGATGGCCGCAATCGCCGACGATGTAACTGCGACCGATCGCGATCGGCGCGAGAGGCTTGGAGCGATCTGGACGCCGGTCGCCCACGCGCTGATCGACAATGCGGCGACGGCGCCGAATGAGCGTCTCCGCAAGGATGTCTCGAATCCGAATTTCGTCGGAATCACCTGCGACTCGCGCCGGCCCGTGTATCTCGACAGAGTAATTTCAGATTCGGGGATGGTTTATCGAAAATTCGCCGTCGCCGACCGCCTGCCTCCCGGCGAGTGATCCGCGCGCTCGGAAGCGGGCGCTTCCTTGAGGTTCTCGCGATCGTCCTCGTCCTCGCGAAGGCGACGCAAAAAATTAAGGGCCTTTAGGCTTAATTTTTAGCGGGTCGATGACGTCGATCGCAGCGAGTTCGCGCAAGCGTAACGGAGAGTCTCTATATGCGTATGTCCAAATTCGCCGCCATAGTCTTTCTGGCGGCGTCCGGTTCGGCGGTCGCCGCCGACCTGCCTTATCGCAAGGCTCCGCCTGCCTATATTCCTCCGCCGCCAGTCATGACATGGACGGGCTTCCATGTCGGCGCCAATATTGGCGGCGGCTGGAGCGCCAACAGCGGCGGCAACGCCAATCTCGCGCCTTATATCGATCCGGCAGCCGGCGGTCTATGGGTTCTCCCCGGCGCGGCCGCTGGCGGCGGCTCCGTCGGCGGCGTCGTGGGCGGCGGTCAGGTCGGCTACAACTATCAGATGGCGTCGCTGGTCTTCGGCCTCGAAACCGATTTCCAGGGCGCGAGCCTGCGGTCGGGCGGCAATGCGGCTTCGGCGATCTATCCGAGCCCGGTCACGCCCGGCGGCGTTCTCGTTCCCCTCGCGCCGGCCGGCAATGTCGGCGTGGCGCTCAACTGGTTCGGCACGGTGCGCGGTCGCGTCGGCTACCTCTTCACTCCGACCTTCCTTGTCTACGCCACGGGCGGCTTCGCCTATGGCAATGTGCAGGGCCAATTCACTGGCTACAGCAACACCCGCACGGGCTGGACGGTCGGCGCCGGCGGCGAATGGATGTTCATCCCCAACTGGTCGGTCAAAGGCGAATATCTCTTCACCGATCTGTCCGGCGGCGGCGTGCAAGGCTGGTTCGGCAATAATTGGGGTTATCACAGCCATCCCCAGTATCACGTGGTGCGCGCGGGCGTGAATTATCATTTCAACTGGGCGCCGGCGCCGGCGCTGACCGCCTACTGACGATCGACGTCGAAAAAGACGGCGGCCATCGACCTGTCGATTTATTCGTGACAAGCACAAGCCCAGTCCGTCAGACTGGGCTTGTCGCCATGGTGGATCGGGATCGGCGAAAATCGCCGCGGGAGGCGTGAGTCTATCAAAACCGGTCGCTTGTGCGTCCCTCATTGACGGGAGCGTCGCCATGAATGCGCCTCGATCCGTTTTCATCACCGGCGGAAGCGTCGGCATCGGCGCGGCGGCCGTGCGCGCTTTCGTGCGCGACGGCTTTGGCGTCGGCTTTCTGGATATGAACGCCGAGTCGGGCCGGGAGCTTGAACAGGAGGACGGCGCCCGCATTTCCTTCTTTGAGGGCGACGTGCGCCGGCGCGACCATCAGCGGCGGGCAATCGAAGAGATCGAGCGCCGCTTCGGTCCGCTCGCCGCCGTCTTCGCCAATGCCGGCGTGCATCGCGCCAATTCGATTCTCGATATCGAGGACGAAGAACTGCGCTTCATCCTCGACGTCAACCTTATTGGCGTGATCCATACGCTTCGGGAAGCGGCGCCAAGACTGGTTGCGCAAAGGAACGGCGCCATCGTCATCATGGCGTCCGACCAGGCGCTGATCGGCAAGAAGCGCTCTTTCGCTTACGGATTGACAAAGGGCGCGCTGGGACAAATGACCAGGAGCATGGCGCTCGATCTCGCGCCATATAATGTGCGCGTCAACGCCGTCTGTCCGGCGACGATACGCACGCCTTTGACGGAAGCGATCTTCGGGCGTGCGGAGGACCCCGCGGCGGCCTGGGCGCGGGAGGCGGCGGCGCACCCGCTACAACGCGTCGGAACGCCGGAGGAAGTCGCCGAACTGGTTTGTTTTCTTGCCTCCGAGCGCGCGAGCTTCATGACCGGCGGGCTCTATCCGATCGACGGCGGCTTGACGGCGGGATGAGCGCTGGTCCCGCTTCGCTGCGGAGCGGCTCTTGAACGCTTTTGGAGGGCGCCGCGCGGCTCGCCGGCAATCGCCGCCGCCCGCATTTGGCGGTCATTCTCCCGCGGCCGCTTTCAGCGCCCGCGCCAGGTCGGTCGCTTCCGGCCATGCGATGCACAGATCCGGATGACTGGCGCAGGCGACGACAATGCCGCCGGGCTCAACTCGGGCGTCGAAATCCTGGTCGCTCGCAATCGGGCTCATATAGATTTGACGCTCGAGGCTCGTCCCCGAAGCGACGGCTTCGAGCGCGCGGGCGACGATCGACGCCTCCCGCAGCGTGAAGCGCCGCTGGGGCTGGCCCAGGAGACATAATGTCGCCAATGCGCCAAAAGCGCCATGCGGACGGACGACCAGGCTGAAGCTTTCGGACATGATCCTGTTCACCCTTTCGATAACGGACTGACTTTTAAGCTGATTATTTCGTTCTCGGTCGATGGGCGCCCTTCTTGAATGGCGCGGCCGACCTCACGAGAGGATCGCCTGCAATGCAGATCACATTCCGCGCCCGCGCGAGACGTTCGTCGCAATGAATGCGCATTCCGACGCGCTCCCTGACGATATTCGCGGCTATCACGCGCGCACCAAGCACGCGCCGTCGCGTTATGCGCTCGGCCCCGCCTTTCTCGACTGGACGTCCCAGCCCTCCCCCTACCGACGTTTCGAGGGCGCGGGGCTTACCGAGTTGCCGCTGATCGAGGGACCTATGGCGGCTTTTCCCCGCCCGGCCGCGAAAAGCGCTTCGCTCGATTTCCGCTCGCTGGGACTCTTTCTGGAGCTCGCCTTCGGATTGAGCGCCTGGAAGAGCGTCGAAGGCTCGACTTGGGCGGTGCGCAACAACCCTTCTTCGGGCAATCTTCATCCGACCGAGGCCTATCTTCTGTTGAACGCGTTCGAGGGCGGCGCTGGCGCCGCTTGTCTCTTTCATTACGCGCCCCTGGCGCACGGGCTTGAGGAGCGCGCGCGCTATGAAACGGCGCGGATTGCGCCCGATGGCGGCTTCCTCGTCGCTCTCAGCGCCATTCCCTGGCGGGAGTCGTGGAAATATGGCGAGCGCGCTTTCCGCTATTGCCAGCTCGACGCGGGACACGCCATCGGCGCCGTGGCGCAGGCCGCCGCGGCCCTGGGCTGGGATGCGCGGGCGCTGGCGTCGCCGGCCGACGACGACGTCGCGGCGCTGATCGGGCTCGACCGCGCCGACGCCTCTCATCGGCGGGAGGAAGAGCATCCAGATTTGTTGCTCTGGATCGCGACCAATGGCGCGTCCGCGCCTCCGATCGAACTCGGCGACCTCATCGCCGCGCCGCGCAGTTTCTATGGCGCCGCCAACCGCCTCAGCGAGGATCATGACGGCTGGCCGATTATCGATCGCGCCCTCCGGCTGTGCCGCAAGCCGCGCACGGCGTCTGTACCGTCCCTGCCGATCAGGCCGGCCGCGCCCTTTGCGGGGCCGCCCATTGGCGAGGTCGTCCGCAAGCGGCGCAGCGTCCAGCGCATGGACGGCGCCGCCACCCTGCCGATCAATGTCTTCCGACACATGCTCGCCGCGACGCTTCCTGGCGCCGCGCCTCTGCTTTCCGCTTTCCCATGGGCGCCGCGCCTGACGCTTATTCTCTATGTCCACCGCGTCGAGGGCCTCGAGCCGGGACTTTATCTCCTTGTGCGCGACGAGGGCGCCACGGCGCGCCTGCGCGCGGCGCTTTCCGCCGATTTCGAATGGGCGCCCGCGGGTCTTGCCGATTTGCCGCTTTTCCGTCTGCGCGCGGGCGCGGTGGAGCGCGAGGCGACGCGCGCCGCCTGTCTCCAGCCGATCGCCGGCAAGGGCTGCTTCGCGGTCGCGACGCTCGCCGATTTCGAGCGCGCGCTCGCGGAAGAGGGCCCCTTCGCCTATCGCCGCCTGCATTGGGAGGCGGGGCTGATCGGCCAGGCGCTGTATCTCTGGGCGACGGCGGCCGGTCTCGCCGGAACCGGCATTGGCTGTTTCTTCGACGACGAGGTTCACGCCCTGCTCGGCCTCGCGGCGGGCGACATGCAATTTCAGGATGTCTATCACTTCACGGTCGGCGGCGCCGTGGAGGACGCGCGCATTCTCACACTCCCTCCCTATCCTGAAGAGCGGCGGCGCAAATCATGAACATCGAGATCGAAAAGAGTCATGTCGAAGCCCTGATCGAACGCTTTCCGGCTCAGGCGGCGCTCTCGACGCAGTTGCGGTTCAGCGACCGGGTCGAGATCGACCTTGATCATCTCTCGGGCGAGGAACTCGATTTTCTCGAAGACCGCTATCGGCAAGCGGGCCCGGAACTGCGCGCCCGCGCCGCGCAGCTTTCCACGCTTCGCGCCGCGCTCGCGGCGCAAGGCCCCCGCTTCGAAAGCGGCGGGCTCGAAGACGTGCTGCCGGCGCTTGTCCGCTATCTGACGACCAACCCCATCCATGGCTGGCTCTTCACGGCGAGCGTCGCGGCGCGGCCGCTTCCCTATCTGATCACGCGCCTCGATTACGTGCCGGCCTCGAACGATGAAGCCGGCAAGATCATGATCGAGTTGAAGGCGAACGCAAAGGGAACGCTGCAGTCGAACGTGATTCGCATCATGGCGGCGGATATCGTCGGCCGCACGGTGAGCGAGATTCTCGCCGCCAAGGGATTTCTTCACGAAACGACGGACCTTGTCTCCGCCTTCGAGGCGTCGAGCGAGACCTATTTCGAGTGGCGCGGGCTCTATGGCCAGCAGTTCAGCGCCAGGGGCGTCGGCTTTCACGCCGAGGATCCCAACGCCACGCATCGCGACACCGACTGGTCGCGCAAGGACATCGTCGTGCTTTCGACGAGCGGCGGCGAGGCGAGGCTCGTCAATGACGAGGGCGTGCTGTCGGCGCGCAGTCTGACGCTCGAGGCGCCGGGCGACATACTGGGGCACTTCCTGCGCAAGGCAGGCAAGAGCAACCGCTTCGCGGCGGAGGACGAACTTGCAGCGCTGCAAGCCCAAATCCCCGGGGGCCTGTTCACGCGGATCCCGGTTCACCCTTACATCTTCATGTTCCATCTCGATCTGCATCAATATCTCTGGGTGCATGTCGATCAGATGCGGCCCTACGAATATCAGCCCGCGCTCAAGCAGAAGCTCGTCCTGCCGCCCGAGCAGACGGATCTCATCGACATCCTAACCGCCGAGATGGACGTGCTGATGGAGGACATCGTGCAGGGAAAGTCCGGCGGCACGACGGTGCTCTGCGCCGGCCCGCCCGGCGTCGGCAAGACGCTGACGGCGGAGGTCTATTCCGAGATCATCCAGCGCCCGCTCTATCGCGTGCACTCCGGCCAGCTCGGATTGAACGTCGCCGCAATGGAGGCCGCGCTGAAGGAAATCCTGACGCGCGCCCAGCGCTGGGGCGCGGTGATGCTGATCGACGAGGCGGACGTCTATATCAAGCGCCGCGATGACAATATGGCGATGAACGCCGTCGTCGGCGTCTTCCTGCGCGTGCTGGAATATTTCAATGGGCTGCTGTTCCTCACCACCAATCGCGTCGACGACATTGACGAGGCGATCGTTTCCCGCTGCATCGCGCTCATCCGCTATCATCCGCCGGACGCG
>Ga0123399_1055763_pt1 | contig 40801 bp, 35 predicted proteins | sample T5LHNH4metaT_FD_89927 | JGI IMG/M metagenome (GOLD analysis project Ga0123399, IMG submission 89927) | Methane-oxidizing artificial microbial communities from Washington, USA to study methane cycling - T5-LHNH4 metaT (Metagenome... | ecosystem: Engineered > Modeled > Simulated communities... | reverse complement strand
GCCGCGCTGAAGGATGGCGGGCAGGCGCTGGTGATGATGCCGGAGATCGCGCTCACCGCGCAGTTTCTCGAACGCTTCGCGGCGCGCTTCGGCGAGAAGCCCGCCGAGTGGCATTCGGGCGTTTCGGAACGCAAGCGCGCGCGCATCTGGCGCGCGGCGGCGACGGGCGAGCTCTCCGTCGTCGCGGGCGCGCGCTCGGCGCTGTTTCTTCCCTTCCGCGATCTGCGCCTCATCATCGTCGATGAGGAGCATGAAGGCGCCTATAAGCAGGATGACGGCGTCTCTTATCATGCGCGCGACATGGCGGTCGTGCGCGCGCGCGTCGAGGATGCGACGATCGCGCTCGCCTCGGCGACGCCGTCGATCGAAACCCGCGTCAACGCCGAAAGCGGGCGTTACGGCCATCTTCGCCTGCATGCGCGCGCCGGTTCGCGGCCCATGCCGATCCTCGATCCGATCGACATGCGCGTCGAAGGCCCACAGCGCGGGCGCTGGATCGCGCCACGACTCGCGTTCGCCATCGGCGAGACCATCGCGCGCGGCGAACAGGCGCTCCTGTTTCTCAATCGTCGCGGTTACGCGCCGCTGACGCTCTGCCGCGACTGCGGCCATCGCTTTCGCTGTACGCAATGCGACGCCTGGCTCGTCGAGCATCGCTTTCGCCGCGCGCTCGTCTGCCATCATTGCGGCCATACCGAACGCCGTCCGGATATCTGCCCCGAATGCGGCGCGGAGGATTCGCTCGCGGCTTGCGGCCCGGGCGTCGAGCGTCTCGCGGAAGAAACGGCGACGCTGTTTCCCGACGCGCGCATTCTCGTGCTTTCGTCGGACTTTCCCGGCGGTGCGGAAAGGCTGCGGCGCGAGCTCGACGAGATCGCCAAGGGCGCCTTCGACATCGTCATCGGCACGCAGCTCGTGGCGAAGGGTCACAACTTCCCGCATCTCACGCTCGTCGGCGTCATCGACGCCGATCTGGGCCTCGGCAGCGGCGATCCTCGCGCGGCGGAGCGCACCTTTCAACTGCTCAATCAGGTCACGGGACGCGCGGGGCGCGGCGACAGGCCGGGCCGCGCGCTGATCCAGACGTTTCAACCCGCGCATCCCGTCATCGCCGCGCTGCTCTCCGGCGACGCCGAAAAATTCTATGCGCAGGAGATCGCGCTGCGCCGGCGCGCGGGACTGCCGCCTTTCGGACGCCTCGCCGCGCTCATCGTCTCCGGCAAGGATGCGGCGGCGGCGGAAGCGCATGCGAGGGCGCTGGCGCGCGCCGCGCATGAATTGCCGCCCTCGCCGCGCTATCGCGTCGCCGCGCTCGGCGGCTTGCCGGAAGCCGGCGAGATCATGATGTTCGGACCCGCCGAGGCGCCGATCGCGCTCATTCGCGGACGATTCCGCTATCGCCTGCTCGTCAAGGCGCCGCGCGGCGCCGATGTGCAGAGCTTCCTGCGTGACCTCATCGCGGCGGCGCCGAAAGAACGCGGCGGCGTGCGCGTGCAGATCGACGTCGATCCGCAGAATTTCATGTGATCCCCGGCGCGCCCCGGCTCATTGTCCACCCACCACGCGCGCGACGACCTTCGCCGTGTAATCGACCATCGGCACGATGCGCGCGTAATTCAAGCGCGTCGGGCCGATGACGCCGAGCGCGCCGATGATGCGGCGCTCGCTGTCGCGCAAGGGCGCGGCGATCATCGAGGAGCCGGAGAGCGAGAAGAGCTTGTTCTCCGAGCCGATGAAGATGCGCACGCCCTCGCCTTGCTCCGCGCGCTCCAGCAGGTCGATCACTTCCGTCTTCGTTTCGAGGTCGGCGAAGAGCAGGCGCACGCGTTCGAGATCGGCCGCCGCCGTCAGATCCTCCAGCAAATGCGCCTGTCCGCGCACGATGAGCTGGCGGCTTTCGCCCGTCGCGCCCGCCCAGCTCGCATAGCCCGCCTCGACGAGCCGCGCGGTCAGTTCGTCGAGTTCCGCCTGCGCGGCGCGGCGCGACGCTTCGATGCCCTCGCGCGCCTCCGCCAGCGTGCGGCCGATGATGCGGGCGTTGAGATAATTCGCCGCCTCGATCAGCGCGGAGGCCGGCAGATCGCGCGAGACGGGAATGACGCGGTTCTCGACCGTTCCGTCGTCAGCGACGAGAATGGCGAGCGCGCGCTCGGGCTCCAGCCGAACGAAGTCGATCTGCTTGAGCCGCACATTCTCCTTGGTCGCGACGACGACGCCGGCGACGCGGGTGAGGCCGGAGAGCAGGCTCGTCGCTTCCGCCAGCACGCCTTCGAGATCATGGTCCTTGGACGCGGCTTCAACCTCCGCCGCGATATGGGCGCGCTCATTCTCCTCTATGTCGCCGATTTGCAGCAAGGAATCGACGAAGAAGCGAAGGCCGAGCTCCGTCGGCAGCCGCCCGGCGCTCGTATGCGGCGCATGGATGAGGCCGAGTTCCTCCAGATCCTGCATGACGTTGCGCACGGAAGCCGGCGACAGCGTCATGGGCAGGAGGCGCGACAATTGCCGCGAGCCGACGGGTTCGCCTGTCGCGAGATAGCTGTCGACGAGCTGCCGGAAGATTTCCCGAGACCGGTCGGTCAACAAGGAGAGGCTGGACGTTGGCGGAACGATCGGCGACGGTCGGATCATAACCGGAAGAATAACGCATCGGCGCGCCGCGTCGAGACCAGGCCGGTCCGCGGGTCAGGACCGCTCAACGAAAAAGCCCGGCCATGCGGGCCGGGCTCTTCGCGTGAAGGACTCCGAATCGCTTCTTAAATTCCCAGATTCGGCAAGCCGAGCAGCGCGCCGAAGCTCTTGAAATTGTAGTTGACGCCGACGCGGGCGATATGGGTGTCGAAGCCGTCGCCGGTGAAGGTGCGGTAGACAGTCGGGAAGGCGACGCCATTGCCGTTCGCGCCTTGCAGGCTCGAATAGAGATATTCGGCCTTGACCGAGACATGGTCGAGGACAGCCCATTCCAGGCCCGCGCCGACCGTCCAGCCGGCCTGCCATTTCGAGACGTTGGTCGGGAACAGGAGGCCGCCGACATTGTCGACGCCGTTGGAAAAGAGCTGGCCATAGATCAGGCCGCCGGTGAGATACGGCAGGAAGCGGCCGAAAGCGTAGCCGAAGCGCAGGCGCTCGGTCCCGAACCAGCGCAGGCGGCTGCGAAGGCCGCCGCCCCAGACCCCGCTGGAATTGTTGCTGCTGACGTCGGCGTAGTTGAAGTCCGATTCGTAGCCGACGACGAAATTATTCGGCAATTGCCAGTTCGCGCCGCTCTGGACGCCGACGACGAACCCGGTCGTGCCCTGCGATGACGGCACATTGTTCCAGGCGATGGCGGGCGCGGCGACGTTGAAGGCGTAGATGTTCGAGAGATAGTTCGCCGAGCCGCCGCCATAGCCGCCGCTCACGCCGATGTGATAACCGGTCCAGTCGAACACGGCCGGAGGGGGCGGAGGCGGCGGGGGCGCCTTGTAGCTCGGCAGATCGGCGGCCATGGCCGCGCCCGCCGCAAGGATCGACGCCGCCGCGCCGAGGACCGTAGCCTTGAACGTCATAATGGTGATCTCCAATAGCAAGGCCGCCCGGTGTCGGCGCAGCAAGACAGAGGTGGAAAGTAACATCCCAATATGCATGAAGAAATTATCGACGGCCCCGCGCCGGTGAATTTACCCATGGCGTTGCGCCTGCGTCACACCGGCAGGCAATTTGCTGTTTTCCATGGATAAAGCATTAAGGATAAAGAGCCAGCAAAGGCTCTGCGCGCACGGCCAAGTTTCTCCGATAGGCGGCGAGCGAGAAGCGCGACTCATAATAGGACCGCGCGGGGCTCGCGGCGCGATCTGATTCGTTCGGCGTGGTCTTCGCCGCGGCGGCGCCAAGCGCCATGGCGAAATCCTCGGCGGTCTCGACCACGGTTACGCCCGCAATGCTGAAGGCCTCAACGTCCATCCCGCGCAGCGCCTGAGGCGTCGCGACGATCGGCAGGCCGCTCGACAGGGCCTCGACGGTCTTGATGGAGAGGCCCGTGCCGCCGATCGTCGGCAGCAGGACCAGCCTGGCGTTGGCGTAGATCGCGGCCGGATCGTCGACGCGGCCGAGAAACCACGCTTGATAGGCTGCGTATTCCTCCGGCGCGCGGGCGCGCACGCCGGCGTCGACATTGCCCGCGATCTTGACGCTCAGGCCCGGCGCTTTTGGCGCGACCGCGCGCAGGAACCAGATAACGCTCTCGACATTCGCCGTATTGTTGCTGGAGACGATGACGATGTCCGGCCCGCCGGGCCCCGTGGGCGCCGAGGGCGTCGGCGGGTAGAGCAGCGCATGATCCTTCTCGGGAAGGAGCGCGCGAAAATCCTCCGCCTCCTGCGCATTGAGATGCAGCAGCAAATCCGCGCCGCGCATGGCCTCCAGCTCCTGCGCTAGCATGGCCTCATAGGTCGCGCGCGGCGAAAGCCAGCGCATGCGCGCGTTGATCAGCGCGAACTGGCGCGCCTGCAGATCATGCGTGTCGAGCATGATCGGCGCGCGCCCGCGCGCGAGCCGCCGCGCGACAGGCATCAGGAAGAAGTGGTTGCAATGGACGAGGTCGTATTCCTGTCCCTCGACCTCCGGCGGAAGCGCAGAGCGCTCGGCCATGCCGAGGCGTATCGCCGCCTGATCGCCGTGGATATAAGGCCAGAGCGTCCGCGTGAGGAAGCGCGGATCGAGCACGGCATGGAACGGCGCGCCGCCATAAAAGCGCGGGCCGGCGTCGAGCTCCGGGGTCGCCGCCGTGAAGGATTTCCAGATCCAGTCGCGGCCGGGGACGAAACCGGGATCAGAGCTGATGGCGATGGGCGACACCTCCGCGCCGAGCGCGCGATAGGCCGCGATCTGGCCGAGCACGACGCGATAGGTGCCGCAGGAATGCCAGGCCGGATGCACGAGCGCGACGCGCCGGCCGGCCAGCCCGCCATTGGTCATGCCGAGAGCGTCTCCAGCGCCGCCGCCAGCGCCCGCGCATAGGCGGCAAGGCTGAAGGCCTCTTCATACAGCAAGCGCGTGTCGCTCGCCGCGCCCGGCGTATCGCCGCGATCGGAGCGCGCCTGCGCCTTGCGCCAGAACTGGGCGAATTCCGCCGCGTCATGCGCCAGGGAGACATTGGAAAGCGTCGCGGGGTCGATCCGCATGCCGCGAAAGGCGTGTGGGGTGGCGATGATCGGCGCGCCGCAGGCGAGCGCCTCCACCGCCTTGATCGAGAGCCCGTGACCCTCCACCGTCGGCAGCAGCACGCAGCCCGCCCGCTTGTAGACCGAGGCGATATTGTCGACCCGCCCCATGAAGCAGCGGACGTGCGCCTCGTAGAGCGCGGGATCGCGCCGCTTCACGCCCTCGTCTATATTGCCGTAGATTGCGACCTTGGCCCCGCCGGCGCGCGGAGCGACCTCCGTCAGGAACCAGCGCAAGCTCTTGTAATTGGCGTAATTGTCGCTCGCGACGATGACGATCTGCGCCCCCGCCGCGCGCGGCACGTCGGGGACGGCGGGATAGATCAGCGCATGGCGCGCCTCCGGCAGGAGATTGCCGAAGTCCCTGTATTCCTCCTCGTTCAGATGCGCGCAGAGATCGGCGCGCCGCATCCAGTCGAGTTCGACCGCCAGCATGTCTGAATAATCGGCATAGGGCGGGATGAAGAAGCCGCCCTGATTGCGCAGCACGAATTGCCGCGCCTGAATGTCCTGCGTCTCCAGGATCACTGGAATGGACTCGCCCTGCTTCAGCCGCTCGACGAAAGGCAGCGTGAAGAAATGATTCGCGTGGATGAGATCGACGCTCTCGCCGTCGAAATCCTCCGGCGGCGGCGAACGCCTGGCGATCTCGATCAGCCAGGAGGCCTGGTCGCCATGGATGAGCGGCCAATAGCCCCGGGCGAGAAAGGCCGGCGACAAGAAAGAAGACCGCGACGCGCCGGAATAATAGCGGCGATCCGCGCCGATATCGCGGGACGCGTCGAGATAGGCGTCCCAGCGACCTCCCTCCGGCGCCCGGGGGCCGAGCGCGTCCATCATGGCGACCGAGACGACGCGCGCGCCCAACGCCCGATAGGCGGCGATCTGGCTGACATTGACCTGATAGCTGCCGCAGCTATGCCAGGCGGCGTGGACGACGGCGACGGTCTTCCCGGCGAGCGGCTTGCCGAGGAGCGGCGCGACGCCGGCCGGCGCCCGGGAAATGTCGTCCAAAAGGCCGCCCCCTTGCTTTTGCCCGAATTTTATCAGTACACCCCCGTATATGAGCCTTCGCCTCCCGAATCCACCCCTTCGCGCGCCCCTCTCCGAAGCCGGCGCCTCCGCCCCGGCCCAGCGCTACGGCGTCGCCATCGTCGGCAACGACAAGATCATCGACTGGCTGCTGCCCTTCCTCGAGAGCTATCGCGACACCAATTCGTCGCTGCCGCTCTATCTCATTCCCTATGACGACAATGTCGAAATGACGCGCCGCGCGGCGGACATTTATGGCGCGACCTATGTGGCCGAGGAGCCGGTCGAGATCGACAGGCTCTCCCATGAGCTCTATCCGGGGATATTCAACAACAACCGCCGCCGCCTGCGCAAGCTCCAGGCCCTCGCTCTGCCGCTCGACGAAGTCGCCTATGTGGACGTCGACGTCATTCTCTTTCGCGACTTCACGCCGCTCTTCGGCAGGCTGGAGGCGGGAAAGACAGAGTTCATCGTCGCCTCGCCGAGCTTCGAATATGTCTATAACGACAAGCGCGGCAAATATCCCTTCCTGAAGGACGCGCTGCTCTTCAACGACGGTTTCTGGGTCACGTCGAACAAATATCTCAGGCTCTCGGACTTCATCGAGACGATGAAGGTCGATTCAGCCATCTTCCACGACGTGCGCAAGCGCGGACAGCTCTTCGCCCAGCCGCTCGTGAATTTCGTGACGCACCGGCGCGGGCTGAAGATCGAGCTCTTGCCCAATGTCGTGCCGGGCTCCTCGCATGAGAGCTTCTACAAGGCGCCGGGCGTGACCTTCCGGGACGGCAAGCCCGTCGACGTCGACGGCAAGGAGATCTACTTCGCCCATTGGGCCGGCGCGGTCGCCCTGCCCTCGCGCGGCGTCTTCGACCCCGCCTGGACGGAATATTCCAGGGCCGCCTGGGCGCGGTTCAAGAAGTGATCGGGCAGGACGACGCGCAGTGATCCAGCATCCGTCATTGCGAGGAGCGAAAGCGACGAAGCAATCCAGAGCCGCGTCACCGCCCCTGGATTGCTTCGCTGCGCTCGCAATGACGGGCATGGAGTAGGACAGCATGCCGCGCCTGCTCTTCTCCTATCTCTTCAAGCGCGTGGGCTTCAACGTCCTCGTCGTGCAGCTCGCCCTGTCGGCGCCGGTCGTCCTCTCCTATCTGCTCTATCAATTGCCGCCCGCCGCGGTGCGCGGCGGTCTCGTCATTCCCGCGCTTGTCGGCGTCACGCCGACCGTCGCCTATGTGACGCTGCCCATGGCCGTCGGCGTCGCGACAGCGCTGGAATTCTCACGCATGGCGAGCGAGGGCATGATCGCCGTGCTTTATGCGCTGCGGCTTTCCGCATGGTCGATCTGCCGCCCGGCGCTGTCGCTCGCCGCCGGCGTCGTCCTGCTCGGCTATGTCCTCGCGAATTTCATCGCGCCGCATTACACGAGCAACATGCAGGACGTCCTGAACGTCATCCGCAACTCGCTCAACCACCGCATGCTCGACGCGGCGCATTTCTACACTTTCTCCAATGGCGTGAAGACGCTTTATATCGAGCGCTGGATCACGCCGGACATCGCCGCCAATCTCTTCGTGCGGCAGATTTCCATCGAGAAGATGCAGGAGGAGACGATCACCGCCGCGCGCGCGGAGTTCCGCCGCAACGAGTCGGGCGTCATCGTCGCGCTCTCCAACGGCAGCATCCAGACGCGTTCGCTCTCGAGCAATGAGGTGCGCATCGCCAATTTCGACGAATATGCAATGGCGCTCCCCATGCAGGGCAGCGGCTCCCTGCCCGACCGCGGCTGGCGAGGCGTCTATGAGCTTTCGGCGGGCCCCTTCATCGCGAGCTGGGAGCTCGCCAGGCTCGACCACCGTCAAGCCGGCGAGTGGATGGCCGAGGCCGCCAAGCGCTTCGGCGTGCCGGCGCTCGCCATCGCCCATACGCTGCTCGCCATGGCGCTGACGCTCAGTTTCGGCAACATTACGGGCCGGCGCGGCGCGGCGGGGAGCCTCACCATCATCGCCATTCCGGCGGCGCATGTCGGCTTTCTGGTGGCGCTCGAATCGCTCTTGCGCGTCAGCGCCTGGTTCGCGCTCCTGCTGCTCGCCGCCATGGTCGCCGAGACGCTCGTCTCCGTCTGGCTCATCGCCAGGGTGAACTACAGCCCGAGGCCAAAGCGCTACGACGTCGTCTTTCCGGCGACGGCGGCGCGTTACGCGCCCGTCGCCTGATTCTCCTCCGCGATCATCGCCGCCCGGTAATCGGCGATGATCCGCGAGGGCTCGCCGATCTCCTTGACGACGCCGTTCTCGAGCCAGAGCACCCGGTCGCAGAGATTCTTGAGGAAATCGAGATCGTGCGAGACCATCAGGATCGTGCCCTTATGGGCGAAATCCTGGATGTATTTCTCGCATTTGCGCTGGAAGATCTCGTCGCCGACCGACAGCGCCTCGTCGACGATCAGCACGTCGGCGTCGGCATGGGCGCAGATGGCGAAGGCGACGCGCGCGATCATGCCCATGGAATAGGTGCGCATGGGCTGCTCGAAGAAGGCGCCGATATCGGCGAAAGCGGCGATGTCCTCGATGCGCGCGTCGACCTCCTTCTTCGAGAGGCCGAGGATCGCCGCGCCGATGCGCGCGTTCTCGCGGCCCGTGAGCAGGCCGTCGAAGCCCGAGCCCAGCGCCAGGATCGGCGCGATCCGGCCCTTGACCTCGAATTCGCCCTTGGTCGGCATGGTGATGCCGCAGATGATCTGCAATAGCGTCGTCTTGCCAGCGCCGTTGCGCCCGACAATACCCATGCGCTCGCCCTTCTCGACCGTGAAGGTCATGTCGTGCAGCACCCACTTCTCCTTGTAGAATTTCTTCCACAGGCCGAAGAGGATCTGCTTCAACTGGTCGTTCTGATGCGCGTAGAGCTGGAACGCTTTTCCGATGCCGCTACAGCGAATGGCGGGCTCAGATGACATCGACGATGACCGATTTGTAGCGCATGAAGAACTGGTAGCCGCCGAGGAACACGGCGTAGGAGACGGCGGCCACGAGAAGATAGCCGAAGACGTTCGGCACATAACCGTCGAGCGCCACGGCGCGCAGCATCTCGATATAGTCCCCCACAATGTTGAGCCGCAGCCACATCGCCGTCGAGGCCGACATCTGGGCGATCTGGTCGAGCCGATAGAAGATCGGCGTCGCGAACATCAGCACCGGCACGATCGACGCCATGATATGCGCCACGTCGCGCGTGAAGGCGCCGAGCGCCATCAGGAACCAGACGACCCCGAGTATGAACAAAAAGAAGGGGACGACGAGGAAGGGCGTCAGCACGATGGTGAGCGGAATCGTCCCCGCCGTCAGCAGCCGGAAGACGATATAGACGCCGAAAGCGACGCCCCCATAAGTGAAAGCGCGGATGGTCGCGGTCCAGGCGATGGTCTCGCTCGGGAAGATCGAGCGCTTTACGAAATTCACATGCTCATGGAGCAGGATCGGCGCGCGATAGGCGAGCTCGCTGAATAGGTTGAAGACGATCAGCCCGATGAAGATGCCGCTGGCGTAGTCGGTGACGCTCATGCCGGCGGAAAGCTGCGGCACGGTGATCGAGAAGAGCGTCGTATAGGTGAGCAGCATGACGAGCGGCGAGAGGACCGCCCAGGCCGGGCCGAGGAAGGAGCCGCGAAAGCGCGAGATGAATTCGCGCCGAACCACGGCGCGGATGAGCTCCCGGTTGCGCCAGGCCCGCTCGAAGGGGGCGACATAGGCGGTCGGGATCGAGGCGAGCAATAGTCGGTCGTCCTTTGTGAAGCGGCGCCCGGCGGCGCATCGCCCGCATAGACCAGTTCCGGCCGGGCGCTGTCAATGGCGGGGCTTAACCGCAACGGGGCCAGGCGGTAAGATCGCCGGACAGGAGGAGACGACGATGCTGACGCGCCGGCAGGCCATTGCGACTCTCGGCGCGACGGGGGCGGCGCTGACTCTGCCATGCGCCGCCGGGACGGATTACCGGATCGGCCCCTGGACCGGCGACAATTTCGTCCCGATGCACGCGATCCGCGACGGCCTCGCGAGCCTGCCCCTCCCCGCGCCGGAGCGGCGGACGGAGGTCGCGATCGTCGGCGGCGGCCTCGCCGGCCTCGCCGTCGCGACGCTGCTGCGCGACCGCGACCTGTTGCTGATCGAGCGCGAGGCCGAGCCGGGGGGCGTCGCGAAATCCGGCAAATGGCGGGACGTCGACTATGCGCTGGGCTCGGCCTATTTCGTCGACCTCTCCGAGCCTTACGGCGCCTTTTACGATCTGCTCGGCCTTGTCCCAAAGCCGGCGCCCACGCCGGAGAATCGGCTGGTAATAAGCAGGACGGGCGCGTCCAACGCGCTCGACGGCGACCTGCGCGGCCCTTACGAAAAATTGCGCGCGCAGATACGGCGCCTCGTCGAGAGCCGGGATTTCCCGCGTCTGCCCATCGAGTTGGCGTCCGCCGGGTCGCTCGCTCTCGACCGCCTGTCGCTACAGGACTTCCTGCGGAGGGAGCAGGTCGATCCCTCCCTTTTCGGCTATCTCGACGCTTTCTCCCTTTCGGCCCTGGGCGCGCCGTCGGCTGAAATCTCCGCCTATGCGGGGGTGAACTTCCTCTCCGAGATCGCCGGACGCATCTATGCCTTTCCGGGCGGCAACGCCGCGCTGGCGAAGGCCATGGCTGCGCGGATCGCGGCCGCCGGGACGGGCCGCATCGTGACCGGCGCCTCGGTCTATGCGGTGGAGCCGGCGGCGGGCGGCGAGGCCCGCCTCGCCTGGTTCGACGGGCAAGACTCCCGCCAGACCCATTGCGTCGCCGCGAAATGGGTCGTCGTCGCCGCGCCCTATTTTTTCGCCGCGCGCATCGTCCGGGGGCTGGACCCCGCCGCCAAAACGCGGATGCAAGGTCTGCGGCAGGGCGGCTACCTCGTCGCCAATTGCTGTTTCGAGGGCGCGACGTCGACAGGCGCCTATGACTGCTGGACGCCCGAGGCCGGAAGCTTCACCGACGTCGTTGACGCCGGCTCGGTTCTCGGCGACGCCCGGCCGAAAGACCATGGCGTGCTGACGGTCTATGCGCCGTTTCGCGATGCCGATCTCGGACGCCGGCGGATGCGCGACGGAGACGGCGCGGCCTTCGCGGCGCCTCTGGTCGGGGAGTTGCGTCGTTTTCTGCCCGAAGCCTTCGCTGAGGCGCGGCTCGCGGAGATGCGTCTCACCCGCTGGGGGCACCACCATCTCGTCGCCGCGCCGGGCGTCGTCGAAACGATGCGCGCTTTGCCCAAGCGCATCGGCAATGTGCTGCTCGCCCATTCGGACGGCCAGGGCATGCCGGCCGTCGAAAGCGCGATAACAGAGGCGCATCGCGCCGTGGCTGCGATCGGGCGGGGCTGAGCCCCGCTACTCCACCGTGACGCTCTTCGCCAGATTTCGCGGCTGGTCCACGTCCTTCCCCATGAAGGTCGCGACGTGATAGGCCAGAAGCTGCGCCGGAACCGCATAGACGAGCGCCGCGAAGGGGCCGGCGACCGTTTCCGGCATTTCGATATAGCCCGCCAGATCCGCCGCCGCCTCATGCCTCGCGCGAGGCGAGCCGATCAGGATCAGATGGCCGCCGCGCGCCGCGACTTCCTGAAGGTTGGAGACGGTCTTCTCCAGGCTGGCGTCCGGCGGCGCGAGAACGATCACCGGCGTGGCGTAATCAATGAGCGCGATGGGGCCATGCTTGAGCTCGCCCGCCGCATAGCCCTCGGCATGGATGTAGGACAGCTCCTTGAGCTTGAGCGCGCCCTCCATGGCGAGCGGAAAGCACGGGCCTCGGCCGAGATAGAGCACGCTCGAGGCGCGGGCGACGTCGCGGGCGACGGGCTCGATCGCGGCCTCGCGATTGAGCGCCTCCGCCATCTGTCCCGGCGCCGCGATGAGCTCCGAAACGAGTTCGCGCTCGCGCTCGCGGGTCAGCACGCCGCGCGCGCGGCCGAGCGCCAGCGCGAGACAGGCGAAGACCGCGAGTTGGCAGGTGAAAGCCTTGGTCGAGGCGACGCCGATCTCGGGCCCGGCGAGGGTCTTCGCCACCGTGTCGCTCTCGCGGGCGATGGTCGAGGTCTCGACATTGACGATGGAGAGAATGTGCTGGCCATGCTCCCTGGCGTAGCGCAGCGCGGCGAGCGTGTCGGCCGTCTCGCCCGATTGTGAGACGACGATCATCAGCCCCTTTTCGGGAAGCGGCGGGTCGCGGTAGCGGAACTCGGAGGCGACGTCGATCTCGACCGAGAGGCGCGCGAAGCGCTCCAGCCAGTAGCGCGCGAGGAGGCCGGCGTAATAGGCCGTGCCGCAGGCGGAAATCGTCACGCGCGACAGCGTCCTGGGATCGAAATTCAGCTCGAACGGCAGGCGCGCCACGCCCTCGGCGAGGTCGAGATAATGCGCGAGCGTACGGCCGACGACCTCGGGCTGCTCATGGATTTCCTTGGCCATGAAATGGCGGTAATTGCCCTTGTCGACCATGAAGGAGCCGGCGAGCAGCGGCTGGCGACGGCGCTCCACGCGCGCATCCTGCGCGTCGAAGAATTGGGCGCCGTCCCGGCGCAGAACGACCCAGTCGCCCTCGTCGAGATAGGCGATGGCCGTCGCGAAGGGCGCGAGCGCCAGCGCGTCCGAACCGAGATAGGCGCCCTCGTCGCTCCAGCCGACGGCCAGCGGCGAGCCGCGGCGCGCGCCGATCAGAAGGTCGGGCTGGCCGTCGAACAGAAAGGCCAGCGCGAAAGCTCCCTTGAGACGCTTCAGCGCGGCGGCGACCGACGCCTCCGGCGTCGCGCCCGCCTTCAGCCCGTCAGCGACGAGATGCGCGACGACCTCCGAGTCCGTCTCCGAGGCGAAGACATGGCCCTTGGCGGTCAACTCCTCGCGCAATTCGCGGAAATTCTCGATAATCCCATTATGAACCACCGCCACGCGGTCATTGGCGTGCGGATGGGCGTTGGTCTCGTTGGGCTTGCCATGGGTCGCCCAGCGGGTATGGCCGATGCCGACCGCGCCCGTCATCCCCGCGCCGGCGAGTTTTTCCTCAAGATTTTTCAGCTTGCCGGAGGCGCGCAGGCGGGTCAGCCGCCCCTTCTCCAGCGTCGCGATCCCGGCCGAGTCATAGCCCCGATATTCGAGCCGCTTCAGCGCTTCGACGATCTGTCCCGCCACGGGACCCTTTCCCAAAATTCCAACAATTCCGCACATGGGCCGCCTCCGAAAGGGATTGTTGCAAGAGCGTCGCCAGTGAGAGGCGAAGATGCGGTCGTAATAGGGAGAGAGTTAAAATGGCGCGGCAATGGCGGCTATTTCTTCGCCTTTTTGGCCGCCTGGCCGGAGCGGAAGCTCGCCGCCCAGCCAGCCTTCTCCATCTGCCGGCCGCGAGCGACCGCGAGCGCGTCGGCGGACACGTCCCTGGTGACGACAGAGCCGGAGCCGACATAGGCCCCCGCGCCCACTTTCACCGGCGCGACCAGCGCGGAGTTGGAGCCGATGAAGGCGTTGTCGCCGATCACGGTGCGATACTTGAAGAAGCCGTCGTAATTGCAGGTGATCGCGCCCGCGCCGATATTGGCGTTCGCGCCGATGTCGGCGTCGCCGATATAGGTGAGGTGGCTGACCTTCGCGCCCTTGCCGAGATTGGCGTTCTTGACCTCCACGAAATTGCCGACCTTGGCCTCCTCGGCGAGCGACGCGCCGGGCCGCAGCCGCGCGAAGGGACCGACATTCGCGCCCACGCCGATCGCCGCGCCCTCGATATGGGAGAAGGCGTGGATCACCGCCCTGTCGCCGATCGAGACGCCGGGGCCGATCACGACATTGGGCTCGATCGTCACATCGCGGCCGAAGACCGTGTCGGCGCAAAGAAAAACCGTCTCCGGCGCAACCATGGCCACGCCCGCCGCCATGGCGGCGCGGCGCAGGCGGTTCTGCGCGACGGCCTCGGCCTGGGCGAGCTGGATGCGGTCATTGACGCCGAGCACCTCGCTCTCGTCGGCGCGGACGACATGCGCCTCCCGTCCCGCCGCGCGGGCGATCTCGACAATGTCGGTCAGATAATATTCGCCCTTGGCGTTGGCGTCGCCAACGCGGCCGAGCCAGTCGAGCGCGCTCTGGCCGTCGAGCGCCATGAGCCCGGCGTTGCAGAGCCTGACGGCGCGCTCGGCGTCGCTCGCGTCCTTCTCCTCGCGAATGGCGACGAGCCGCCCCGCCTCGTCCTGCAACAAGCGGCCGTATCCGGAGGGATCGGCCGCTGCGAAGCCCAGCGCCGCGACGCCGGCCCCCTGCGCAAGCGCCTCGCGCAGCGCGCGGATCGTGCCGCCGGTGACGAGCGGCGTATCGGCGAACAGCACGAGCAGATCGTCGCAGCCCGAGGCGATCGCCTCCCGCGCGGCCAGCACGGCGTGGGCGGTGCCAAGACGTTCGCTTTGCACGAAGGTTCGCGCGCCGGGGCTGAGCCGCAACGCTTCGGCGCGCACGTCCTCCCGTTCCGGCCCGACAACGACCGCGACCGTCTCCACCGCCGCGTCGCCAATGGCGGCGAGGACATGGGCGAGCATGGAGCGCCCCGCCACCCGATGCAGAACCTTCGGCGTGTCCGACTTCATCCGCGTCCCCTCGCCGGCGGCGAGAACGATCGCGAGCGCTTTGCGTGTGCTCGACATGAGGAGCCTTCGATTGGGCGGGCGCCGCGGGACGGCGCCGCTTTCGGCCCGTTTGTTGCAGATTCGCGCCGCGAAGGGCAAGCGGGAGCCTCAAATGCGGCGGGACGGACGCGGTCGCAATAATTCCTTTTTGTTCTCCGATTTTCTTCTATAGAGGAGCGACGCGCCATCCCGACCGACCCTTCCGACCTCGCTCCCGGTTGCTCAATGTTTGAACGCAGAGACGTTTTGAAAGCAGCCCTCGGCGCCATCGCTTCCGGCTTCGCGCCCCTTGCGCGCGCCCAGGCGCCGCAGGCCGCCGCGCCGCCGCCCGCGGCTTCGCCTTCTTTCTCCCGAGACATGATCGTCGAGTTCGCGCGTTCGCTGGCCGGCAAGCCCTACGCCCCGCCCCCCACGGACTTGATCCAGCCTTTCGCAAGCCTGACCTACGAGCAGTTCGTCGGCATCAAGACGAAGCCCGGCTCGGCCCTGTGGGCCGGAGAAAACAGGGGCTTCTCGATCGAGCCGCTGCATCGCGGCAATATTTTCACCGCCGCCGTCGACCTCTTCGTCATCGAAAACGGCGCGGCGACGCGGATCGCCTATGATCAGAGCCGCTTCGACTATGGCGGGCTGAAGATCCCCGAAAAGCTGCCGGACATCGGCTATTCCGGCTTTCGCGCGCTCCACGCCCAGCCCGGCGGCCCGGAGGCCGAACTCGCGATTTTCCAGGGCGCGAGCTTCTATCGCGCCGTCGCGGCCGGCCAGAATCTCGGCGTCACCGCGCGCGGGCTCTCGATCCGGACCGCCGATCCGCGCGGCGAGGAATTCCCGTCGTTCCGCAGCTTCTGGATCGAGAAGCCCGCGGCCGGCGCCAACGCCCTCGTCATCCATGCGCTGCTCGATTCGCCGAGCGTCGCCGGCGTCTATCACTTCACCGTGCGCCCCGGCGAGGCGACGATCATCGACACGGAGCTGACGCTCTTTCCGCGCACCAATGTCGACCATTACGGGCTTGCGGGCTTCGCCGCCGCCTCGCTCTTCACGCCGCTCGACCGGCGCCGCGCCGACGACCTGCGCTCCGCCGCGACCGCGATCAACGGCGTGCAAATGCTCACCGGCGCCAATGAATGGCTGTGGCGGCCGGTCTCCAATCGCGAGGAGTTGCAATTCTCCTCCTTCATGGACGTCAATCCCAAGGGTTTCGGCGCGCTGGTGCGCAATCGCGACGTCGCCGACTATCAGGACGACGACCAGCATTGGGAGCGCCGTCCGTCGCTCTGGATCGAACCGCTGGGCGAATGGGGAGAAGGGACGATTCAGCTCGTCGAGATCCCCACGGAGTCGGAAAACAACGAAAATATCGTCGCCTATTGGCGGCCCAAGGCTCCCTTGGTCGGCGGCGCGGTCGCGACCTTCGCCTATCGGCAGTTCTGGTGCTGGGAGCCTCCGACCCGCCCGCCCATGGCCGTCGCGGTTCAAGCCCGCTCGGGCCGCGCGCCCGCCGCGAAGCTGCGCCGTTTTGTCGTCGTTTTTTCCGGCGACATTCTGACGGACCAACAAAAGACAGCGCGTCTTTCGGCCGCCTTGACCACATCTCCGGGATCGGCCACCAACGTCCGCACGTTTCTCAACGCGCAGGCGAAAACGTGCCGCGTCGTCTTCGACGTCGATCCCGCCGGCGCGAACTTCTGCGAAATGCGCCTCGTCCTGCGCGCGGGCGAGGAGCCGATCAGCGAAACGTGGCTCTATAGATGGACTCTCTGACAATCGCGCCGCTCGGCGCCCCTGCGGCGGCGACGGTCTTTGACGATCCTGCCGAGGCTCCGCCGACGCCGGTCGAAAGCCGGCTTTCGATGCCGGCGCAGAATCTGTTCAAATTCGACCGCAAGCATCTGCGCAAGCCGATTGCGCCTTCCCGCTGGCGAACGCCCTGGCTCGCCCGCCTCGTCACATTCGGCGGCGGCCTCGCGCTCACCGTCTATGGCGGCTGGCAGATGTACAAGGTCATCGACGTCGGCGGCGTCACGGCCTTGAAATGGGCGCTGCTCGCCCTCTTCGTGCTCAACTTCTCCTGGATCGCGCTGAGCTTCGCGGCCTCCGTCGTCGGCTTCGTCGCCTTGCTCTCGAAGCGCCCTGCGCCCGCCCTGCCGGAGACGCTGCGCGAAAAAACCGCGGTCGTCATGCCGATTTACAATGAGGCGCCGAGCCGCGTCTTCGCGGCGCTGCAGACGATCTACGAGGACGTGCAGGCGACGGGGCTCGGAAGCCATTTCGACTGGTTCTTTCTCTCCGACACGACAAACCCCGACGTGTGGATCGCGGAGGAGCGCGCCTTCATCGCCATCCGCCGGCGGCTCGGTCCGAAGGCGCGCATCTACTACCGCCGGCGCGAGAAGAATGTCGGCCGCAAGGCGGGCAATATCGAGGATTTCGTCTCGCGCTGGGGCGGCGCCTACGCCCATATGGTCGTGCTCGACGCCGACAGCCTGATGACCGGCCCGACCATTGCGCGGCTCGCCGCCGCCATGGAGGCGGACCCGGATGCAGGCGTCATCCAGACGCTGCCGCTCATCATCAACCGCAACACGCTCTTCGCGCGCGTGCAGCAATTCGCGGCGCGCATCTATGGCCCGGTCATCGCCATGGGCCTTTCGTGCTGGATGGGCCGCGACGGCAATTATTGGGGCCACAACGCCATCATCCGCACCGAGGCCTTCGCGCGCCATTGCGGCCTGCCGGACCTGCGCGGACGTCCGCCATGGGGCGGCCATATCCTGTCGCATGATTTCGTCGAGGCGGCGCTGATCCGTCGCGCGGGCTACGCCGTTTACATGATGCCGACGCTCGGCGGCTCCTATGAGGAAAGCCCGCCCTCGCTCATCGACCTCTCGATCCGCGACCGGCGCTGGTGCCAGGGCAATCTCCAGCATTCGCGCGTGCTCTTCGCGCGCGGCCTGAACTGGGCCTCGCGACAGCATTTCCTCACCGGCATATTCGGCTATCTCACCTCGCCGCTTTGGCTGCTGCAGCTCCTCGTCGGCATCGTGATCGTCTTCCAGGCGAGCTATTTCAAGCCGGAATATTTCACGAGCGAATTCGCGCTCTTCCCCACCTTCCCGCGCTTCGACGCCGAGCGCTCGCTGGAGCTCTTCGCGCTCACAATGGGCATTCTGCTCGCGCCGAAATTCTTCGGCCTGCTCGTCGCGATCTACGAGCCGGAGACGCGCAGGGGCTCGGGCGGCGTGATCATGCTGCTCATCTCGACGCTCTTCGAGGTGGTGCTCTCGGCCCTGCTCGCGCCGATCATGATGCTGATCCAGACCGGCCATGTCGTGCATATCGTCTTCGGCTTCGACACGGGCTGGGACCCGCAGCGGCGTGACGACGGCTCGGTGCCCTTCATCGACATTGTGCGCCGGCACCGCTCGCATGTGGCGCTCGGCGCGCTCTCCCTCGTCGCGGGCCTGATGATCTCGCCTTCGCTCGTCGCCTGGATGTCGCCCACCATCGCCGGCCTCATCCTCGCCATTCCGATCTCCTGGCTCACGAGCCAGCGCTGGCTCGGCCTCGTCTTCCGCCGCGCCGGCCTGCTGGTGACGCCGGAGGAGACGACGACCCCGCCCGTCGCGAAGCGCGGCAAGGCGCTTTCGAGAGCGCTCGCCCGCGCCGACGAGGACGAGATCAACGGCCTCGCCGCCATTCACGCCGATCCGGAGCTGCGCACGCTGCACGAGGCCTGGCTGCCGACCCGCAAGCCGCGCCAGCGCGGCTCCATCACCGCCGACCGCGCCGTCGCCGAGGCCAAGATCGCCGACGCCGAGACGATCGAGGACGTTTTGCAATGGCTCAACCGCGGCGAGCGCCTCGTGGCGCTTTCCGACCGCGCCCTGATCGGCATGATCGCGAGATTGCCGAGGAAGTCCGACAGGCAGGAAGCGCGGGCGGCGGAATAAGGCCGGCGTCCCCGGTTCAGTCAAAGGCGCGGCTTGAAAGTAAGGCGCCGGCGCCTTACTCTGGCGACATGAAAAGCACGCTGAAAATCACCTCCAAGGGGCAGGTCACGCTGCGCAAGAGCGTCATGGACCAGCTCGGCGTGCGCCCCGGCGACAAGATCACTGTCGAGGTGCTGGAGCCCGGCCGGGCGGAGATCAAGGCGCCCAAGCCGGCCGGCCCTTTGAGCGATTTCATCAGCTGTCTGCACAAGCCCGGCGCGCGCGCGCTGACGATCGAGGAAATGAACGAGATCATCGCCAGGGGTTGGGCGGGCGAGTTCGACGAGGCTGATGACTCGTGAGGGCGACGCTCGACACCAATGTCCTCGTCCGGATCGCCACTGGCGACCACCCTGAACAGCAGGCGATCGCTTTCGCCGCGATCGCGAAGGCCGAGTTGCTCGCCGTTCCACTTCCGGCTTTGTGCGAATTCGCCTGGGTCATGCGGCGCGGCTATAAGACCTCGCAGGTCGAGATCGCGCAAGCCATCCGCAAATTGGCGTCGGACCCCGCCGTAATTTCGAACCGCGACGCCATCGAGGCGGGACTCGCTGTGCTCGAGGCGGGCGGCGATTTCGCGGACGGCGTGATCGCGTTCGAGGGCCGGCGCGCTGGGGGGAAGATTTTTCTCAGCTTCGATCGGAAGGCCGTCGCAAGGATAAACGCGGCTGGAGGATCGGCGAAATGCCTTTCCTGACGGCGCCCCGCATGACCATCATCTACAAAATCGTCTCCGCCCCCGAATGGCGCGCCGCCGAAGCAGAAGGCGTCTTTCGCGGCGCAGCCATCGACCTCGCCGACGGCTACATCCATTTCTCCGCCGCCGAACAGGTGGCGGAAACGGCGGCCAGACATTTCGCCGGCAAGTCCGATCTGCTGCTCGTCTCCATCGACGCCGGCAAGCTCGGCGACGCGCTGAAATGGGAGGCCTCGCGCGGCGGCGCGCTCTTCCCGCATCTCTATGCGCCTCTCTCTTTCGACGCCGTGACGCGCGTGGCGCGGCTGCCGTTACGCCCTGACGGGCGCCACGATTTCACGGGGCTTCTATGATCGACCCTTTCGGCCTCGCCCTCCCCTTGCTGCGCCTGCTCGACGCCGAGGACGCGCATCGCGCGACCATCGCGGCGCTGAAGCGCCTGCCGTCGCGCGCGCCGGGGAAGGACGATCCGCGCCTCGCCGTCTCCGCCTTCGGCCTCGACTTCCCCAACCCGATCGGCCTCGCGGCGGGTTTCGACAAGAACGCTGAGATTCCCGACGCCATGCTGGGATTCGGCTTCGGCTTCGTCGAGGTCGGCACGCTGACGCCGCGCGCGCAGCCCGGCAACGCCCGTCCGCGCGCCTTCCGCCTTGCAGAGGATCGCGGCGTCATCAACCGCTATGGCTTCAACAATGACGGCCACGCGCCGGCGCTGGAAAGACTGACGCGTCGCCTCTCCCACGGCGGCGGGATCGTCGGCGTCAATATCGGCGCCAACAAGGACGCGGCCGACCGCCTCGCCGACTACGTCGCGGGCGTGAAAGCCTTCGCCGGCGTCGCAAGCTATCTCACCATCAATATCAGCTCGCCCAATACGCCGGGCCTGCGCGATTTGCAGGAGCCCGAGGCGCTCTCGGAGCTTCTCGCGCGCGTGATCGACGCGCGGGATGCGGCGCCCACTCGCCGGCCCGTGCTGTTGAAAATCGCGCCAGATCTCACGCTCTCGCAACTCGACGACGTCGTGCGCATCGCCCGTGCGCGGCGCATCGACGGCATGATCGTCTCCAATACGACGATTTCGCGTCCCAATACGCTGCGTTCGCCGCTCGCAAAAGAGTCCGGCGGCCTTTCGGGCAAGCCGCTCTTCCCGCTTTCAACCTATATGCTCGCGCAGACCTATTTGCGCGTCGAAGGCCAGTTCCCGCTCATCGGCGTCGGCGGGATCGACAGCGCCGAGACCGCGCGCGCCAAGATCGAGGCCGGCGCGACGCTCGTGCAGCTTTACTCCGCGCTGGTCTATGAAGGGCCGGGACTCGTGGCGCGCATAAAGGCGGCGGGACTGATTGAAAGTCTCGACCGCGAGAAGACGACGCTCACCGCGCTCGTCGGCAGAGCGGCCAAAGCCGTCGCCGAAACCGCATGACGCGCCCTATGTCGATCAGAGAGACCTCCATGCATATCCGTGAAGAAACGCCAGCCGACGTCGACGCGATCCATGCGCTGACTCAGGCCGCCTTCGCGCCCATGGATTTCAGCGACAAAACGGAAGGCGCCGCGCTGAAAGCGTTACGCGCGCGCGGCGAGCTGACGATCTCTCTCGTCGCGGAAGAGGCTGGGGCTCTCATCGGACATGTGGCCTTCTCTCCCGTCGCGATCGACGGCGTCCATGACGGTTGGTACGGACTTGGTCCTATTTCCGTGCGTCCGGGCCGGCAGAGGAACGGCGTCGGCAAAGCGCTCATCGCTCGCGGCCTCGGCATGCTGCGCGACCTCGGCGCCACCGGCTGCGCGCTGATCGGCAATCCGCGAATCTATTCCCGCGCCGGATTCGTCAGCGACGGACGGTTGTCTTATCGGGAGCTTCCTTCCGAATATGTGCAGCGGATCGTTTTTCGAGGCCCGCCGCCATCGGGAACGTTGCGCTTCGCCTCGGGTCTCGAAGACGACGCTCTTCCAACCGGGTGACGCCGACGGGAAAACGCTTGCGCCTTCCCTGACGGGCCGCGCGATGCTATGCGAGCGCCATCCAAACGAGGGGAAAGCAGAGATGAGCGAACATATCTGGCTGGCGACCGGCGAGGCGACGGTTCTCGCCGCCGACGGGCAATATACGGATGCGATGCCGGAAGTGTTGATCGGCAATGTGAAGGGCCCGGTGGGCCACGCCTTCGCGTCCATGACCGGCCAGGTCGCGGGCCATCCGCGCATGTTCGTCATCCGCGACCTCAATCAGCAGGTCCGCCCGGCGACGATGATGACCACCAAGATGACGGTGAAATCGGAGGAATATGTCGAATTGCTCGGCGGCGTGGTGCAGGCCGCGACCGCCGACGCCATCGTCGATTGCGTCGCGGAAGGGATCATTCCCAAGGAGCAGGCCAACGAGCTTTGCATGATCATCATGATCTGGCTCGATCCGCGCTGCGCGACGGACGATAATCTCGACCGCAAGGATCTCTATCGCACCAATTACGAAGCGACGAAGCTTGCGATCTCCCGCGCCATCAAGGGCGAACCGACGGTCGACCAGCTCATCGCCAACCGCAAGACGATCTCGCATTACGCGCTCGAGGGCGTGTTCGACGAGTGATACGGTTTCCGCCTGATTGCTTCGCTACGACGCTCTCGGCGTCATTGCGAGCCGAAGGCGAAGCAATCCAGAAGCAGCTAACCGTAGCTCTGGATTGCTTCGTCGCTGCGCTCCTCGCAATGACCGCCGCACGGCGAACGGATCAAACGGAATAGGCATGATCTTTTTTGGCGGCGGCGTCTTCTCGCGCCGCCGCTTCATATTTCCAACCTCAATTGCGCCTCCCCTTTCGGGGTTTCTTCGACAAGCGACGACAGGCTTGCGCCAAGCAGCCTGATTCCCTTCTCCGCCGGAAAGACCGGGCCGAGCAGCGCGAAAACGATCTCCTCGAGCTCCGCCAGCGACGCGATCGCGCGATCGCATGTGCGCGAGCGGGTGATTTGTCGAAAATCCGAAAATTTCACCTTGAGAGTCACGGTGCGTCCACGCACCGGCCCGTTCTCGATCGCGCGCCAGACCTTGGCGACGATCGGCGCCAGCGCCGCGCGCGCGGCGTCATAAGTGAACAGGTCTTCGAAAAAAGTGTTCTCCGCGCCGATCGATTTGCGAATGCGATTGGCGCGCACCGGCCTTTCGTCGACGCCGCGCGCGATCCAATAATAATACGCGCCGGCCTTGCCGAAATGGCGCTGAAGGAATTCGAGCGTCTGCGCCTTGAGATCGCGCCCCGTCTCGACGCCAAGCCGGTTCATCTTCTCGCGCGTCGCCGGCCCGACGCCGTGAAAGCGGCCGACCTCCAGACCTTCCACAAAAGCCGGCCCCATCTTCGGCGTGATGACGAAGAGGCCGTCGGGCTTGCGATAGTCCGAAGCGATCTTGGCGAGAAACTTGTTGTAGGAGACGCCGGCCGAGGCGGTGAGACTTGTGGCGGCTTTGATCCTCGCGCGGATTTCCTCGGCGATCTGCGTCGCGGATGAAACGCCCTTCAGATTGTCGGTGACGTCCAGATAGGCTTCGTCGAGCGAGAGCGGTTCGACGATCGGCGTATATTCGGCGAAGATCGCGCGGATTTGCATCGACACATGACGATAGACGTCGAAGCGCGGCTTCACGAAAATCAGGTCCGGACATTTGCGCCGCGCCGTGACGGAAGGCATGGCCGAGCGCACGCCGAATTTGCGCGCCTCATAGCTCGCCGCCGCGACGACGCCCCGCTCCCGCGCGCCGCCGACCGCGACGGGCTTGCCGCGCAGCTCGGGATTGTCGCGCTGCTCGACGGAAGCGTAGAAGGCGTCCATGTCGATATGAATGATCTTGCGCGGGCGCGCGGCGTCTCCCGCCGTCTCGCTCCTGCCGCCCGTCGCGTCGCGCCCGCTCATGGCGCGCCATTATATGGCGCCGGCGTCGCCGGCTGGAAACGGTCCGTTGCGCCGTACGCCGCGCAGAGGCGCAAGGAGGCGCGAGGAGTCCGCACCTTGCCGGGCCTCCCGCCGCGCCGCTAACTTGGCGTGTCGGGGGTGCTGGCGAGGATGTTTGGAAAATGAAAATTCGACTGGCTTTGAGCGCGCTGATTTTTGCGGCGGCGACCTGTAGCGCGCACGCCGCCGCCTGCGGAAACGCGGCCGAGGGATTCGGCGCATGGCTCGACGGCTTCAAGCGCGAAGCCGCGGCGGAAGGGATTTCCGAACGCACGCTCGACGCCGCGCTCGACGGCGTCGCTTACGAGCGCGCGATCATCGCCCGCGACAGAGGGGGCCAAAGAGTTTTCCGCCAGTCCTTCGAGAAATTCGCCGCGCGCCTCGTCACGCCGGCGCGTCTCGCGCGGGGACGCGCGCTGATGCAGCGCCATGCGGGCCTGTTGCGGCAGATCGAGGCGCGTTACGGCGTGCCGGGGCCGGTCCTTGTCGCCATATGGGGCCTGGAGACCGGCTACGGCGCCGATAACGGCAATTTCCGCACGATGCAGGCGCTTGCGACGCTCGCCTATGACTGCCGGCGCTCGGCGCAATTCACCGAGGAGCTGAAGGAAGCGCTCCGAATCGTTCAGCGCGGCGACATGTCTCCCGCGCAGATGCGCGGCGACTGGGCGGGCGAGATCGGACAGACGCAATTCATGCCGTCCTCCTATCTCAAATATGCGGTGGATTTCGACGGCGACGGACGCCGCGACCTCATCAGATCGACGGCCGACGCGCTGGCGTCGACGGCGAATTTCCTGAAAGGCAATGGCTGGCGCCCAGGCGCCGGCTGGGCGGAAGGCGAGCCGAATTTCGCTGTCTTCCTCGAATGGAACAAGGCGCAGGTCTACGCCAGAACCCTCGCCTATTTCGCGACCAGGCTCGATGAGGGGCAATAGCCTCCGCAAGAAAAGAGGCCTGCGGCGCGCCGCAGGCCCTTCCCGCAGAGAGAAAGCCCTGTCATACGGTTTTCGCCTGATCACTTTGCGACAATGCTGGCGCCGTCATTGCGCGGAGCATATGGCGAAGTCGGGTATACCCGACTTCGAGAAATGCGACAAAGCAATCCAAGGCGTCATGACGACTCTAGATTGCTTCGCTGCGCTCGCAATGACGGTGCACGAGAATGAATCGGAACCGGCATCAATCCGTCGCCAACAGGTCGAAGTGGCGGTTGACGCCGGCCTGGACGAGGTTTCCGTTGAACCTGGTTCTCGTATCGACGGTGTAGTCATAGAAGGCGTTGGGCTGGACGGCGGCGCCCCAGGCGTGGGAGGAGCCGAGGTCGTAGCGCAGATATTCCGCCTTCACCGACCAATTCGGCGTGAGCGCCCATTCAACGCCGCCGCCGGCCGACCAGCCGACAAGCGTGTCGTCGAACAAGGCCGTCGCATTGGTGATGTTCGTCCCCGCCGCGCGGCGCGTGAACAGCGCCGTGTTGGACGTCACCCCGCCATAGGCCAAGCCGCCCGTGCCGTAGAGATGCACTGTCGGCGTCACCAGATAGCCCAGCCGCCCGCGCACCGTGCCGAGATAGTTCAGAGTCGTCGTGTGCTGGCTATAGTTCACATAGCCATTGCCTGCCGCGGCGATGGCGTTGGTCTGCCACGCGCCGTCCGTATTGCCGGACACCGCGTGCAGGTCCGTCTCCAGCCCCGCCACGACATTATTGTCGAACCTCCAGTTGGCGCCGAGCTGGAAGCCGCCGATAAAGCCCGCGAGATTGGCCGAGAGGTCGCGTGGCGTCGCCGCGACGGCGACGGGCCCGCTCGCCGGCGACGGGCCGAACGGCGCGACCGTCACGCTCGACGCGGGGTTTGACCAGGCGCCGCCGGCGTTGAGGCCCACATAGACGTCGCGCCAGCTCGGCGCTTTCGCCGCCTTCGCCGCCTCGGGGCTCAGAGCCGTATAGAGCTGCGAAACGGGATCCTTCGTGATTGGCTGTCCGTCGCCAAAGGCGTTCGCCGTCACTTCGAGATAGAAGAAGTCGGTCGGATTCGCGGTCAGGCCGTTGGTCGTGCCCGTCTGTCCCGGGAAGGATTGCGGGAAATAGGGCTGGAGCGCCACCGCCTGCGCGAAGCTCGAGGTGAAGCTCCCCGGCCAGAAGCGGGCGTAGCTCGCCGTCAGATTGACGAATTGCGACAGCTTGTAGCGGGCGCGTATATCGAACTCCGTGCCGATGAACGTGCCACGATTGCCGAGCGGCGCCGAGAGATTGGCGCGGTCCCACGGAGCTGCGGCGCTCGCCAGCCAATAGGCGCTGAAAGCCGTATCGATCTGCAGCCCCTTCGCCGGCGTGAACTCAAGACGCGCCTTGGGCGCCTTCAGATTGTTCCACGCCATATAGTCATTGCGCGAGAAGGGCTGATTGAAGCCGTAGAAAATGTCGAAGTTCTGGCTGGCGCTGTCGAAGGGGCTCTTATTGCCCGAGCCGTAGGTATAGACGCCGCTGATGCGCGGCTTCCAGGGATGGTCGGAGAAGGTGTAGCCCGCCTCGATTCCGTAGGCGATCGCGTCGAGTTGCACCGTCCTCTGCACAGCCGCCGTGTTCGCGCCAATCGTCGCGAACTCGCCCGTATAGCCGAACTGCTTGTTGATGTCGAAGTCGTAGTCGAAATTGCCGAGCACGCCATAGATGCGCAGGCCCGGCGCATTGGTCTCGCGTCCCACCTTCATCGAGTTCGAGGGGTTCAACGGATCGGCAAATTGATGACGGCCCAGGAAGTAAGGCTGGATCGTCGCATATTCCGACCAGCGCCGCACGCTCAGCACGCTGCCGTAAATCCAGGTCTGCCAGTCGGGACGGTCGAAGGAATAGGGATCGCGGATGATCGGCCGCATCAGGAAGGAGTCGAGGTCCCAGTCATTGTCCTTCTTGCCGACCTTGACGCGGAATCCGTCGAAATTATTCGTCGTGTTGCGGAACTCGTTCTCCGCGATGAGGCGCCGGTCGAGAAGCTCGAAATGGAAGCGGCCGGCGCGCAGGGTCAGCGGCCGGTCGTTGCCGCGCGGGTCCTGGCCGAAAGCGTCCTTGAAGTAGAGCTCGCCATAGGCGGAGATCAGATCCGTCTGATTGATCTCCTGACCTTGATATTGAAAGATGTTGTTGAAGGCGCGCGAGTCCTGGAACTCGACCACGGCGCGGAACGGGTCGAGAATGTTCTGCACGCCAAGATAGACGCGGGTGCGCGACAGCCACAGCGAGTTGGGGAAATATTTGCGCTGCGAGGTCGGCGGACTGGTCGTCGTGTCGGTATAGGGACGATAGTCGTCCTTGCGATATTCGAAGCGCACGCGCGAATCGAGGCCGATATTGAGCCAGTCGATTCCCTCGAACTCTTTATAGGTCTTCCCGAGATTGCGCACGTAAGGCGGAATGTCCGGCTGCGGCTCCAGACGATAGCCGCGCGTCGGCACATAATAGCTCTTCTTCTCCTCCGGCTTCGCGTCGGCCGCCTTGCCGTCCGCCGGCTTCGCCGCCGACTTGCCGTCCTTGCCGGCTTTCGCGGCGTCCGCTTTCGTCGCGACAGACTTCGCCGGCTTCTCTTCGGCGAGCGCCCAACCAGGCGAGACCGCCATAAGGGCCGCAACGGCCGCTCCGAGTTTCAACTGTCGCTGCAACATCGCCATTCCCCAGCTTTTCAATTCGCGTCGTCAATCCTTCGGATGGCGAGTTTCCCGCGCCGCCCCGCGAGCTCTCGAGCAATCCGCCTGATGCAAATCAATCGCACGCGATCACGTCTGTCTAGTGAGTTTATAGACTAGATAATATTTGTTCGATCAGCGTTGCCGCAATGTCACATTGGGAGTGACCTCAGGCGTTTCCTGGCTGACCGACGACTCGCGACCCGACCGATATGCAAATAGATTACATATCGTGGCTTCGGCGCTGACAAGCTGAAATTTCAGGCGACTCGCCGAAATTCACTGCGTGCCTCGTCATTGCTGCGAGCGGAGCGAAGCAATCCAGAGCGTCGCCGCGGCCCCTGGATTTGCTTCGTCGGCTTCGCCTCCTCGCAATGACGGGACGCGCGTTGCCGCGAAGCGATTAGACGGAAACCGCGTCATCCCACCATCGTCAGTGATGCGATTCGATTCGCGTCTGCGCGCGCTTCGAACGCGACAATAACGGCGTTCGAACGACGCTTATTTCCGCAGGACGAAGAAAAGCCGCGGATAGCGCAACAGCACCTTGCCGTCGGGTTGACGGGGATAGGCTTGCGAGAGCCGCTCACGATAGCGCGACAGGAAATCCACGGTCTCGCCGGGGTTCAATAAATCGAGAAACGGACGCAGCCCGGACCCCTCGAACCATTCCACGACGCCGTCGGGTCCTTCGAGCGGGTGGATATAGACGGTCTGCCAGATGTCGATCTCGCGGCAGCGCGGGGCAAAAAGATCGTAATACTCTTCCGGCTGCCCGATGACCGTGAGCGATTTCGCGACCGGCACGAGTCTGTCCGCCCAGGGCCCATCGGCCGCCACCATTCGCATGGCCGCATGCGACGGCTCGTAGGTATTGTTCGGCATCTGCACGGCAAGGCGTCCGCCGGGCCGCAACGAGTCGAGCAGACGTTCGATGACGCGCCGATGGTCGGGCAGGAAATGCAGCGTGGCGTTGGCGAAGATGACGTCGGCGGGCGTCGGCGGCTCCCAATCGGCCACGTCCTCCTTAATGAAGACGGCGGCGGGAACGCGCGCGCGCGCCACGGCGAGCATATTGTCGGACTTGTCGATCCCGACGACCTCGGCGCCCGCAAAGCTGCGCGTCAGAAGCTCGGTGCTGTTGCCGGGGCCGCAGCCCAGATCGAACACGAGGCGCGTCTCGCAATAGGGGATGCGCGCCAGCAGATCCCGCGCGGCGCGCGTGCGCTCTTCTTCGAACTTCAGATAAAGATCCGAGTTCCAGTCGCGCGCGCCGCCGGGAGCGAGATCGGCGGCGGCCGTCAAATCCCCTCCCCGGCGTCCAGATAGCCATCCGACTTTTCATTCGTCGGGAAGATGCGCGCCTTGGCGAGCGACAGGGGCACGCGGTCGCCGAGCGCGGCGGCGCGATCGAGCGGCGAATCGATTTCGAGCGTCTGGTCGTAACCGTCGATGGCGATGGTCGCGCGCACGCCGGCGGGCGTGCGGCGCAGGCTCTCGACGCGTCCTTCGAGCTCGCCATTGCCCTCCGAAGCGACGGCGATGTCGGCCGGGCGGAAGAAGACCTTCGCCGGCCCGCTGCGCAGCCCATGCGTGTCGATGTGCAATTCGCGATCGCCGAACTTCACATGGCCCGACGCGACCGTGACCGGAAGCGCGACAGCCTCGCCGACGAAGGAGATGACGAAAGGCGAGGCCGGCTGGTCGTAGAGTTGCGCCGGCGTGCCGATCTGCTCGATGCGGCCTTCATTGAGCACGACGACGCGATCAGCCAGCTCCATGGCCTCGTCCTGATCGTGGGTGACGAAGACGGTCGTCAGGCCGGTCTCCTTGTGCACCTCGCGCAGCCAGCGGCGCAGATCCTTGCGCACACGGGCGTCGAGCGCGCCGAAGGGCTCGTCGAGCAGCAGCACGCGCGGCTCGATCGCCAGCGCGCGCGCGAGCGCCACGCGCTGGCGTTGGCCGCCCGAAAGCTGCGCCGGATAGCGCTTGCCCAGACCGTCGAGCTGCACGAAGCGCAGGAGATCCTCGACCCGCGCCGCGATGTCGGCGCGCGAGGGACGCGAGCGCCGCGGACGCACTTTGAGTCCGTAGGCGATATTGTCCGCGACCGTCATATGCTTGAAGAGCGCATAGTTCTGGAACACGAAGCCAACGCGGCGGTCCTGAACGGGAAGGTCGGTCGCGTCCTGGCCGTCGAAATAGACGTGGCCGCGGTCGGGATTGTTCAAGCCGGCGATCACGCGCAGCAGCGTCGTCTTGCCGGAGCCCGAGGGCCCGAGCAGGGCGACGAGTTCGCCGGGCTGAATGTCCAGCGACACGTCGCGCAATGCGGCGAAGGCGCCGAAATCCTGAGCGACATTTTCGACGCGAATGGCGAATCCGCGCCCGGCCGCTTCAGTGCTTCCGTCCGCGCGCGGCGAGCGCGTCTGCGTGGCGCCATTCGAGGAATGTTTTGAGTCCGAGCGTGACGAGCGCGAGCCCCGCCAGAAGAACCGAGAGAGCGAAAGCGGCGACGTTGTTGTATTCATTGTAGAGAATCTCCACCTGGAGTGGGATCGTGTTGGTGAGGCCGCGAATGTGGCCGGAGACGACGGAGACCGCGCCGAACTCGCCCATTGCGCGCGCATTGCACAGGAGCACGCCGTAGAGCAGACCCCATTTGATGTTGGGCAGCGTCACGGTGAGGAAAGTCTTGAAGCCCGAGGCGCCGAGCGTCAGCGCCGCCTCCTCTTCGACCGTCCCCTGCTCCTGCATCAGCGGGATCAGTTCGCGCGCGACGAAGGGGAAAGTGACGAAGATCGTCGCGAGCACGATGCCTGGCACGGCGAAAATAATTTGAACGCCATGCGCCGAAAACCATTCGCCCAAAAGGCCCTGCGCGCCGAAAACCAGCACATAGACGAGGCCGGAGACCACGGGGGACACCGAGAAGGGCAGATCGATCAGCGTGACCAGCAGGCTCTTTCCAGGGAAGGAGAACTTCGCGACCGACCAGGCGGCGGCGAGTCCGAAGACGAGATTGGCGGGCACCGCGATGGCCGCGACCATCAAGGTCAGCTTCACGGCCGCGATCGCGTCCGGCTCGCTGAAGACTTCAAAAAAAGCCGGCCATCCCTTGCTGATCGCTTCCGTGAAGACCACGGCGAGCGGCGCGAAAAGGAAGAGCAGGAGAAAGACGACCGACACGAGGATGAGCAGATAGCGCGCGAAGGGCGCATCCTGCGTCACCGGACGGAATTTTGCCCGCGCCGGCGCGCGCGGGATCGAGATGGCGGCGTCAGACATGACCGAACCTCTTCCGGCTCCATGCCTGAATGAGATTGATGACGAGAAGCGCGACGAAGGAGATGGCGAGCATGATGGTCGCGATGCCGGTCGCGCCGGCGTAGTCATACTGCTCCAGCTTCACGATGATGAGCAGCGGCGCGATCTCGGACACATAGGCGATGTTGCCGGAAATGAAGATCACCGAGCCATATTCGCCGATGGCGCGCGCGAAGGCGAGCGCGAAGCCGGTCAGCAGGGCCGGCACGAGCGGCGGCAGAAGCACGCGCACTACCGTTTGTAGACGCTGGGCGCCGAGAGTCGCGGAGGCTTCCTCCAGCTCCACTTCAAGCTCCGAGATGAGCGGCTGCACGGTGCGCACGACGAAAGGCAGGCCGATGAAAATGAGCGCGACGAGAATGCCCCAGCGCGTGAAGGCGATCTTCACGTCGATATCCGCCAGGGGCGCGCCGAACCAGCCGTTTGGCGCATAAAGCGCCGCGAGCGAGATGCCGGCGACAGCGGTCGGCAAAGCGAAGGGGAGATCGACGAAGGCGTCGAGCAGGCGACGCCCCGGAAAGTCATAGCGCGTCAGAGACCAGGCGACGGCGAGGCCGAAGACGAGATCGACAATCGCCGCCGCGAAGGAAATGAGGAAGGTGGTGCGCAAGGCCGCCGCGACGCGCGGCTCCGTCGCGATGTCATAGAGCCCCGAAAAACCGAGACCTGACGAGCGCCAGACCAGCGTCGCCAGGGGGAAGAGCACCACGAGTCCGACATAGAGCAGCGTATAGCCGAAAGTCAGGCCGAAGCCGGGAATGACGCTCGGCGCCTTGAAGCGCCGAGCGTTGCGGCTCGCGATGGTCGGGGAGGTCACTTCGCGGGCTCTTGCTTCTGGATGTCGTCGAAGACGCCGCCATCGGCGAAGAATTTCTTCTGCGCGGCGGTCCAGCCGCCGAAATTCTTGTCGACGGTGATGAACTCGATCTTCGGAAGCTTCTTCAAATCCTCCTTCGCGGCATATTCGGGATGCGCCGGACGGTAGAAGTTCTTCGCAATGATCGCCTGCGCCGCCGGCGTATAAAGGAAGTTCAGATAGGCCTCGGCGAGCTTCTTGTCGCCCTTTGCCTCGGCGTTGCCGTCGACGACCGCGACGGGCGGCTCGGCGAGGATCGAGAGCTTCGGCGCCACGATCTCGAATTTGTCGGCCCCGAATTCCTTGATCGCCAGAAAGGCCTCATTCTCCCAGGCGATCAGCACGTCGCCCAGCCCGCGCTGCGCGAAAGTGATGGTGGAGCCGCGCGCGCCCGTGTCCAGAACCGGCGCGTTCCTGTAGATCGCCTTGACGAAGTCCTTCGTCTTCGCTTCGTCGCCGCCGAATTTCTTGAGGCCGTAGCCCCAGGCGCCGAGGAAGTTCCAGCGCGCGCCGCCCGAGGTCTTCGGGTTGGGCGTGATCACCGCGACGCCGGGTTTGGCGAGGTCGTCCCACTCCTTGATGCCCTTGGGATTGCCCTTGCGGACGAGAAAGACGATCGTCGACGTATAAGGCGAGGAATTGTTCGGGAGACGTTTCTGCCAATCGGCCGGGATTTTGCCGGTCTTGCTGGCGATGGCGTCGATGTCCGCCGCGAGGGCGAGCGTCACGACATCCGCCGCGAGGCCGTCAATGACCGCGCGCGCCTGCGCGCCCGAGCCGGCGTGAGACGCCTGGACCTCGACGGCTTCGCCGGTCTTGGCCTTCCAATCCGCGACAAAGGCCGGATTGATCTGCTTATAGAGCTCGCGGGTCGGGTCGTAGGACACGTTGAGCAACGTCTGCGCCGCCTGCGCCGTTTCCCCGAAAACCCCGAATGCGGCCCCCGCGACCGCCACAATGCGCATGAACGCTCTCAGTCGCCCCCTGCCCTGATCCATAATCCCCACTCCAGCTATCAGACTGACAAAATCTATAGCTGGAATAGACTATTTGGCAAGCATCATTTCCGGCGAAGACGACGTTCGCAGTTTATCCACAGCCTATTCGATGAATTTCATCACGTCAGACAAAGAGATGGCGATAACGCCGTCGGCAGCCGCGCGACCCTGGCAATATTTCTCGCTCGCCACGGCCTCCAGCGCCGCGCGGTCGGCTTCGAATTGCGCGCGCAGCTCTTCCTCGCTGCCCGGATCGTCGGCTTCGAGAGCCTCGTCGGAGACGAAGACGCGGACCGTCTGCTGCGTGTCCGCAACGCGCATCAAGAAAGAAAAGCCGTTCATTTCCCGAACGACTTCGGACTCCATCCGTTCCAGCGGCATCGGCGCTTACCCCGCATCCGTCCAAGAAAGAAATCCGCGAGACGCCGTTCTGTTCCGCCCCATCTTCAAGCCGCGTCCATCGCGCAGCGGTCCGAAACCGCGTCTGTTTCGGGCTTCAGGCCGATCCAGCGGCTCACGGCCTCGATATCGAAGCCCGCCTCGCAATGGTCGCCGATGCGCATGAGCGGACGGCGGATCAGGCCGGGATCGAGGATCATCATCATGATCGCCTCCTGCGGGTTGACCTCGTCGGGCTTCACCTCGCCGGATTTCACGCGCGGAGACGCCGGGTTGAACCATTCGCGCACCGGCTTGGAGCCGAAATAGGGGCGCAGGCTGGACGCGGACCAGGGCTCCTTGAGAAGGTCGCGGACGTCGAGCTCGTGGCCGGAGGCGATCAGCAGGGCCTTCTGTTTCGCGTTGCTGGCGCAGCCGGGCTTTTCATAGAAGATGACGTTCGCCATGGGCGTCCTACCTCGCAAGACGGGGCGATATGGCGCAAGCCTATCGCTCCACGCATTTTACAGCGTAATTGTGCAACGCGGCGCCCGAATGACATGCAAGAGCCCAGCCGCCGCGCCGCAATTTCACGCAGTTTGCCCGAAATGCACGAAAAGCCGGCGAAAGTTAGCGCGACAGCGCCCAGGTGATCGAGACGCGCTCGGCGATGCGCTGCGTCCCCGGCCGCAGCGGCGCCGGGGCGGAAGCGGGGACGGCGGCGCGCGCCATTACGGGCGCCGGCGCGAAGTCCTCGAGCGGCCTGATCTCGATGACGCGCGCCAGGCGCAGGCCCGCCGCCTCGGCGTAGACGCGCGCGCGGCGCTCGGCGTCCTTCACCGCCTTGGCGCGCAATTCGTCGCGCTTCTTCGTCAGGTCGGAATGGTCGTAATCCACGCCCTCGACGCTGTTCGCGCCCTTGTCGACCACGCGGCCGATGACGTCCCCGGCCTTCTCCGCCGGCGTCACCGTGACCGCCAGAATGTTGCTGGCGCGGAAACCCTGCACGCTCTTCGCCTTGCCCTTGGCGTCGCGCTCCTCCGCGAGCGGCGCGAGCGAGACGCCCTGGGTGCGTATGTCGGCGTCCGGCACGCCCATGGCCTTGAGCTCGGCCAGGATCGTCTCGACCATGCGCGCATTGTCCGCCGACGCCGCGGCGGCGGCGGGGCGCTCGGTCACGACGCCGAAGCGCAGAATGGCGCGATCCGGCGCGACGTCATCGACCGCTTCTCCGACGACCGCGACATTCGAGACCGAGTCTTTCAGCGATTCCGCGCGGACGTGGCCGCAGAGGAGCAGAGACAGCGCGAGGACGAAACGAATCATGGAATATCCCTGGAACTGCGCCGGCCGGCCGCAAAAGCGCCCGCTTGCGGCTTTAGCCGAGTTCAATCATACAAGAACCGAACGCGGTCGTCCCGCGCGTCGCGAACAGGCCTCATGCCCCTTCTGTATCATTACCCGCTTTGCCCCCACTCCCGCTTCATTCGGTTGATCTTGTCCGAATATGGAATCGCGGTCGAATTGGTCGAGGAGCGCGCCGCCGACCGCCGTCCGGATTTCCTGGCGCTCGATCCGGCGGGAAGAACGCCGGTCTTTGTCGACGATGACGGCGCGGTCGTCCAGAGCGCGGCGATCGCGGAATATATAGACGAGGTTTACGGCCCGGCGCACGGCGCGCAGCGGCTGCTGCCGACAGAGAAGCGCGCCCGCGTCGAGACGCGCCGGCTCGTCGATTGGTTCAATGGCAAATTTTTCGAGGAAGTCACGAACTGGCTCGTCACCGAGAAGGTCTATAAGCGCTTCTCGCCGCAGGGCGGCGCGCCGGACATGGACGTCGTGCGCGTCGCGCGGGCCAACATCCGCCACCATATGCGCTATCTCGGCTATCTCACCGCCACGCGGAACTGGCTCGCGGGCGACAGGCTGTCCTACGCCGACTTCGCCGCCGCCGCGCATCTCTCCTGCGCGGATTATCTCGGCGACGTCCCCTGGGACGAGGACGAGGCGGCGAAGCACTGGTATCAGCGCATCAAGTCGCGCCCGGCCTTCCGTCCCCTCCTCGCCGACCGCGCTCCCGGCATGACGCCCGGCCCCTATTACGCGGAACTGGATTTCTGATCCTTCGCGACGCGGCGCCGCCCGACATCCTTACCCGGCCTTAACCGTCATCCGACATATTCGGCGGGCATTGGCTCTGTGAGGGGCGGCATGAAGCGGTTCCCTGATTTCCTGACCGGCGCGAGCCGCGGGCTCTCCCGGCATCCTGCGACTCTTGCGGCCGCGAAGCATTTTTCGGGGCGCGCGGCGCTGACCGCCCTTTGCTTCTTCGTCATCGCCACGGCCGGCATGCGCCAGATGGACGCCTCCTATCGGCAGTCGATCGTCAAGGAAGGGCGCTACAGTCTCGTCGAGACCGGCGCGCGGCCATGGCGCGCCCAGGACCTGCGGGTCGGATGGACGAAGAACGGCGCCTATGTCGGCGTCGCCGATTATGCGGTGCTGGAAGCCCTCGCCCTTGGCGGTTTCGCGCTCTCCGTTCTCGCCTTCCTGACGCCCGCCGCATGGTTCGCGGCGTGGGGCCTCGCGCAGAAAGGCGAAATGGAAGCGGAGTCAGCCGACGAAGCCGCGAAGGACGCATCCGACCGGACCGAGGCCCTGCTTCTCGACGCGGCGGAGTAATGCCGACGGCCGCACTGACCGAGACGCAGACGCGCATCGGCGCGAGTGGCGCGATGGCCACGAGGCGGGCGAGCAGACCTTTGTGAAGCAAGCCGCTTCAGGGAATCGCCGGGATCGGCGCGCCCGCGTCGAAATCGATCACGAGGTCAGGGGCGACCGGATTCGCGGGGCGGTGCGAAACAAAATAGACGATGGTTGCGGGGAGCGTCTCACGGAGCGTTTGCAGGATCGAGCGTTCGGCGGCCTCGTCGAGGCCGCTTGTCGCTTCGTCGATGATGAGAACGTCAGGTTTATGCAAACTGGCGCGCGCGAGCGCGACGGCCTGCCGTTCGCCGCCAGACAAATCGCCTGCGGGCGAAACCAGAGTCACCTGCGAGCCGTTCAGCCTCAAAGGCGCCCAGAATCGATCGAACAGCGCTTCCACGGCGCCGAGCGGGCCGTTATGCGCGAGGGCGATATTCTCGTTGACCGCGCCATCGAAAATCGCCGCTTCCTGCCCGAGATAGACCACGCGCCGCGCGCCTGTCCGCGAACCGCCCCGAGAGAGCAAGTCATAGGCTTCAAGCAGCGCGGTGGATTTTCCCGCGCCCGAGGAGCCCTTCAAACGGATCCAACGCCCTTTTCCGGCCACGGACCAGATCGCCGGCGACTTGAAATGCGCCCGCTTCCCGACTTCGGCGATCAATGCATCGAGCAAGGATCTGCTGACGCCAATCGACCGCAGGCTGCTACGCAAAGACGCGAGAGCGGCGGCGGCGGCATTCATCGGCGCATATAGGCGATCCACGTAAAAAACGAGCAGGAACAGGCTGCCGGCGGCGACGCTATGGTCCTTATTCGACGCGAACAGCAGAAAAATAGCGCCCCCGTAGTAAATCGCTCCCAACACGGATTTGAATATCGAGCGGAAAGTCTTTATCAAAAAAAACCTTTGATGCGCCTCCAATGACCGTGAAACGACGCTGTCGACGCGCTTTTCGAAGAAATTCGAGGCCTCGAATTGCGTGGCCAACTGGGAAAAGCTGATCGTCTCGCCGATACGCGCGAAGACCTTGTGATCGAGCGTCGTCGCCTTGGAAAAGTGGGCCTGCTCGGTCGCCTGATACAGCAGGAAGGATATGGAGAACGTAATGACGCCAATCGCAACAATTAGCAGCCCCGAAACGCCAAATGTAAAAATTAACACGAGAGAAATTACAACGATCTCAACAAGAGACGGAATCAATGTAACAATTATGTTGCTAACTATTGCAACCATGGCAAGCTGAGCCTTTTGCGCTACGGCGACGTATTCGGCGACTTGCTTGCTGAGAAGCCCCTGCCTCGCGGCGACTGCCCCAACCGAGCTGACAAAATGCGTTGTCACGCATCGGTTGAAACTGTACGCCAGTTGATAGAGAGCGGGGTTGAATAAGATCCATCGAATATCTGTCAAAATGGCCGAAACAAGCCGGAGCAAAATGAATGCAATGAAGTAAGGCGTGGATGCAGTTAGCGAGTATTCATTTCCAGATGATGAGTTGAATATCTTCGATATAAACGTAGGGGCCCAGACCGCAACGCCTGACGACGCCATGCAGATAATCATCGTTGCTATGAAACGGACGTAGATTCCGTTCGGCGGCAACTCCCTAGAGATCGAAAAAAATTGTCGTAATGCGCCAATGTCGTAAAATAGGCTGGATTGCGTATCTTTCATTTAGATATCTCCACCCTGATACGTTCCGTCGCCCGAAAGGAATCTCCGCAACGCCTCAACATCTGCGCCAAACGAATTCGACGCCATTGGACGTAAAATGGTTTTGACCCGTTCCCTCGGCGATGGGATCGGGAGCGCGTGACGGCGAAGCTCACAATGTAGCCCCCCGCGAACGCCGTCTGTCCAAAAATACGGATAGTCTCCGACGATCATGTGATGTATTTCAGATTCCACAACAGATGCAGGAATATTTTTTTCGAATCCCCCAGAAGCTCGAAATCTATCCAGAATATCTTTCCTCCATGCATCGGAGCCGTCCACAATGGGCAATTGCAACGCATTTATTATAGCCTGATAATGTCTCGTTTTTCGAATTAAATGAATCCGCACTTAGGGATTGAAACCTTATTTCGTCAAATTCTTCCTGGCCGGAAGCTTGGATCTGCGCTAAAATTCAAGGTTCCGCCCAATTTATTTCTTTCGAATAGTCACTTGACGTCGAGACATTCATTGCTGCCTCCTATGGCTTACCACAAGCGTAAGCTTGTCAGTACATTTCATGCTTTGCAACTAAGATGAGGCCCGCCCGCCCTGAAAATTCCTATGGGCGCTGCAGCCGCGCCGCGATATCTGCAAGCCATGATCCTCGAAGGCGCGATCCGCGCCCACGCCCGCTCTCTCGGCTTCGACGCATGCCGTTTTGCGTCCGCCGACGCCAACCCGAATCTGCCTGACCGGCTGCGCGAATGGCTCGCCATCGGCGCGCATGGCGACATGGGATGGATGGCGGAGACGGCCGAGCGCCGCGCTTCTCCCAGGGCGCTTTGGCCGGAGGCGCGCTCGGTCGTCATGCTGGGCCTCAATTACGGCCCCGCCGCGAATCCCCTCGCGGCGCTCGAAAGGCGCGACTGCGGCGCGATCTCGGTCTATGCCCGCCATCGCGACTATCACGACGTCGTCAAGGGCCGGCTGAAGCAGCTCGCCGCCTTCATGATCAGGCGCGCGGGCGGCGGCGGCGCGAAAGTCTTCGTCGACACCGCCCCGGTGATGGAGAAGCCGCTCGCCCAGGCGGCGGGTCTCGGCTGGCAGGGCAAGCACACCAATCTCGTCTCGCGCGATTTCGGCTCCTGGCTCTTCCTCGGCGCGATCTTCACCGACGTCGCGATCGCCCCCGATCCGCCGGAGCGGGACCATTGCGGCTCCTGCCGCGACTGTCTCGACGCCTGCCCGACCGGGGCTTTCCTCGGCCCCTACCGGCTCGACGCGCGCCGCTGCGTCTCTTACCTGACGATTGAGCACAAAGGGCCGATCCCCCGCGAATTCCGCACGCTGATCGGCAACCGCGTCTATGGCTGCGACGACTGCCTCGCCGTCTGCCCCTGGAACAAATTCGCCCAAACCACCCGCGAGGCGAAGCTCGCCGCGCGGGCCGAGCTTGAAAGCCCTCCGCTCGCGACGCTGGCGCGTCTCGACGACGCGGGCTTCCGGGCGTTCTTCTCCGGCTCCCCGATCAAGCGCGTCGGCCGCGCGCGCTTCCTGCGCAACGTGCTGATCGCCATTGGCAATAGCGGCGACGCGGCGCTCGCGGCGGAGGCGGAGCGGCTGCTCGGCGACCCCGATGCGCTGGTGCGCGGCGCCGCGGTCTGGGCGCTGGCGCGGCTCGCGCCGCAACGGCTCGTTGCGTTGCAACCGGCTTTCGCCGCCGAACCGGACGAAACGGTGCGGCAGGAATGGGCAAAAGAGACACACCCGGGGAAAAAATAGCGCCGGCTCGCGATTCGTGCGCCGCAGCACGCTTGCCGTTAGCCGATTCGAACTAATCTGAACGGAAGAAAGCGCGATTCAGCCCGACCGGCGATTGGAATGATCAACTTCTCGAGACGACCCGCCGACGACCCCGCAGAGGAGGCCGCCCGCCTTCTGCTGCGGCTCGGCGTGTTCATGCTCTTCGTGATCTCCCTGCTTGCGCCGATCCTCGCGCGGCAGACGGTCTATATTCTGCTGCCGGTCGGCGCGGCGCTGCTGCTCGCCTCGGCGAGCCTCTCCGAGAACGGGCGCTCCGGCGGCTCGCTGCGATCGATTCTCGCCTCGCCGCCGGTCTGGGCCGCGTTGCTGCTCGCCGCCTGGGCGGGAATCTCGCTTTTCTGGACGCCCTTCGAGGGCGGCCCGGCGGAGCGTTTCGCCAAGGCCGCGGCGACCATGGCGATGGTCGCCGCGGCCGCCGGCCTCATGCCGTTGCGGACCAAGACCTCGAACCTCAATCTGCTCCCGATCGGCGTGGGCATGGCGGCGGTCGCGCTGGCCGCGATCACCTTGCTGATGGCGCCCAAATACACGGTCGAGGATATTCTCGACGTCGGCCCGCTCGGCCGCGCCGGGCTCGGCCTTGCGCTGCTGGTGTGGCCGGCCATGGGCGCGCTCGCCGTGCGCGGACGCTGGATCACCGCCGCCGCGCTGGGCCTCGCCACCTATTTCGCCTGCATCCTCGCCGGCGCGCCCAACGCCCTGCCGGCGCTTCTCGGCGGCGCCGTCGTCTTCGGGGCCTCCTTCGGCTGGGCGCGGCGAGCCTCGGTCGCGCTGGCCGGCCTCATGGCCGCGATCGTGCTCGCCGCGCCAGCCGCGGCGCTCGCGAGCCATTTCCTGTGGCCGGAGCGCGCGCCCGATTTCTTCCGGCATCTCGCCTTCTGGGGCCATATGATCGCGAGCGACGGGGCGCGCACGCTCATCGGCCACGGATTTGGCGCCGCGAGTTGGGGCGTGCTGCAAGGCTATCTGCCCTCGGCGACCCCGCGCAGCCTCATTTTTCAAATCTGGTTCGACCTCGGCGCGCTCGGCGCGGCGGCGCTCGCCCTCGTGCTCGCCCGCGCCAGCGTCGAGGTCGGCCGCTCGCGTCCGGCGCTGGGGCCCTTCCTCCTTGGCGGCGTGGCCGCCGGCTTCATCATCTGCCTGCTGGGCCCCGCCGCCGAGCAACTCTGGTGGCTCACGCTCGCGGGGCTCGACGCCATCGCCTTCGCTCTGGTAATGCGCGGTCAGTTCCGCAAGCGCCGGCCAGTCCTGCCAACCGGCGCCGGCGCGGCCCCGGTGGACGACCCCGCCGTCTGACGAGAGAATTCCCTTGGCCGAATATCCGACGCTCACCAATGCGGTCGAGCCGCTTTCCCTTGGCGAGGCCGTCGTCGCCGGCGCCTGGCTCGGCGACAGGCCCGCCTTCGCGCTCGCCGACGGAAGAGTCGTTTTTGGCGACGGCGTCGAGGAGAAACGCCCGCCGGCGCATCCCGATTCGGCCATTCTCGTCGCTGCGAGCGACGGCAGGCGCTTCGTCACCGGCGGCGACGACGGACGCGTGGTCGCGATGGACGCGGCGGGCGAGACGGAATGCGTCGCCGACGAGAAGGGCAAGTGGATCGACGCGCTCGCGCTGCATGAGGGCGCGGTCGCCTGGTCGGCGGGCCGCAGCGCTCGCGCCCGCTCGGCCAAGGGCGAGGTCAAGTCGCTCGACCTGCCCTCGACCTGCCGGGGCCTCGCCTTCTTTCCCAAGGGCTACCGCCTCGCCGCCGCGCATTACAACGGCGCGACGCTGTGGTTCCCCAACGCCGGCAAGCCGGAGCTTCTCGGCTGGAACGGCTCGCATCTCG
>Ga0123399_1052908_pt1 | contig 45776 bp, 37 predicted proteins | sample T5LHNH4metaT_FD_89927 | JGI IMG/M metagenome (GOLD analysis project Ga0123399, IMG submission 89927) | Methane-oxidizing artificial microbial communities from Washington, USA to study methane cycling - T5-LHNH4 metaT (Metagenome... | ecosystem: Engineered > Modeled > Simulated communities... | reverse complement strand
TGGGAATCATCTGGTTAAGGATGTGCATAATTACGGAACGCTGGATTTGACAGGTGTGCTGAAAAAATCCAGCAATGTTGCGGTCAGTCAAATGGCATTGCGAATGCCGCCGGAATATTTTTGGGGAATTTACAATAAGCTCGGTTTTGGCGTTGCCGCCGGTTCCGGCTTTCCCGGAGAAGCCAGCGGAAGCTTGCTTGATTACCAAAGCTGGCACGAATTTGATAGGGCGACTTTGTCATTCGGCTATGGAGTAAGCACCTCTGCACTCCAGTTGGCAAGAGCCTATACGGCATTGGCAGATGACGGCATCTTACACTCGGTTAGCCTGTTAAGGCGGGATGAAGATGTTGATCAACAGCGGGTGTTTTCAGCCAAAACGGCCAAGAGAGTCAGAGCCATGCTGGAAACGGTGCTTATGAAAGACGGTACCGCATACGAGGGCAGAGTCGATGGCTACAGCGCAGCCGGTAAAACCGGAACGGTAAAAAAAGCCGGTGCGGGCGGGTATGTCGAGAAAAGTTATTTTTCTGTTTTTGCGGGTATGGCACCTGCCAAGAACCCGCGATTGATTATCGTGGTCATGGTTGATGAACCTTCTGCAGGCCAATATTACGGGGGGATCGTCTCAGCCCCGGTATTTTCCAAAGTGATGGCGGGGGCTTTGAGAGTGTTGGAGGTTGCTCCTGATCAGCAGGACAATATGCCCATATTGTTGACACGAAAAGGCCAATAATATGACTACAGGGCTGAATGATCAGAGTAGCGGTGTGCTGCGGCTGAAAGACTTATTAATCGGACTGACCACATTTTCAGATCAGGACGACATGCCGGTCGCCGGCTTGATTTTGGATAGTCGTGAGTCGGTTTGCGGCGATGTCTTTGTTGCGCTGGCCGGTGCCAAACAGCATGGCTTGGCTCATGTTGAACAGGCTATTAATAATGGCGCCTGTGCAGTCATTTTTGATCCTGCCGGGAATGGTCGGCAGCTGGCGGAAGCTTTTCGGTGCGACAGCTCTACGCGGGTACCGATGATTGCCGTGGAAAATCTGGGTTTAAAGCTGGGCGAACTGGCCGCACGTTTTTACGGCTATCCATCGCAGTTTATGACAGTTATCGGCATTACCGGCACTAACGGCAAAACGTCTTGCAGTCAGTTTTTAAGCCAAATGCTGGATGACTGCGGGATTATAGGCACGCTTGGCTGGGGCGAGTGGGGCAAGCTTAATAAGACGCTGAATACCACGCCCGATGCTTTGGCAATTCAGAAAATACTGGCTGAATTATTAAAGGGTAAAAAGCGCACCGTGGCGATGGAAGTTTCATCGCATGGTTTGGAGCAAGGCCGGGTCAACGGCGTGACATTTAAAGGCGCGGTATTTACCAATATCAGCCGCGATCATCTGGATTATCACGGCACGATGGACGCTTATGTACAGGCCAAGTTGGAGTTGTTAAATAAGCCGGGCTTGGCTTTCGCGGCGGTGAATTTGGATGACGATTACAGCGAGCGGATTATCGCCGCCGTACCCGAATCGGTGCAGCTATGGCAATTTAGCGCTAAGGGAAAAACAGCGGATTCAGGCGAGTGTGTTAGTGCGGAAAATATACGGCACAAAACGGACGGGATCGAATTTGATGTGCGTTTTCGGGATGAACTTCAGCGGGTGCAAGTGCCGCTGTTCGGCGATTTTAATGTAGAGAATGTCCTGGCCGTTTTGACCGTCATGCTGGTCATGGATATTTCGTTGCAGGAGGCCGTTAAAAAACTTGCCGGTATAAAGCCGGTTGATGGCCGCATGGAGCGATTTGGCGCGGAGACCGATCCAATGATTTTTGTGGATTACGCCCATACCCCCGATGCCTTGGACAAGGTTTTATCCAGTTTGCGCAAGCATTGCAAACAGGCTTTATGGGTGGTTTTCGGTTGTGGCGGAAACAGGGATACGGGTAAACGTCCGCAAATGGGAAAAATTGCCGAACAATGGGCGGATCATGTGGTGATTACCGATGACAACCCGCGTTACGAAAACGGACTGGATATAGTTAATGATATTTTGGCCGGTTGCAGGTCGACTGCCAAGGATATCGGGAGTGTCGCAGCCGGTACGACTGCATGGATGCAGGACGACTGCAAGGATGCAGGAGGTAGAGCAACGCAGGGAGCGGTTGCCGAGGTAGAGCAACGCATGGAGCGGTTGCCGAGGGAACCGGTGCGACCAGCGAAGGTTGAAGTTATTCAAAACAGAGAACAGGCGATACAAAAAGTGGTGGCAAGCGCGGCTAAAAACGATTGCATAGTGATTGCGGGTAAAGGCCACGAGCAATACCAGGAAAGCAATGGAGTGTGCGTACCGTTCAGCGACAGACAAGTTGTGATTGATGCATTGAGCAGGCGAAATAGATGAATATGATGCTGAGTGAGATTGCGGCATGTGTGCAAGGACAGTTGGTCGGAGAGGATGTTGCCATCTCGTCGGTCAGTATCGATACAAGAGCGATAAAGCCGGGACAGCTTTATGTGGCGATTAAAGGCCATAATTTCGACGGCAATGAGTTTGTGTCCGAAGCTGAACAAGCGGGGGCTGTGGCTGCCATCGTACATCAAGGCATTACTGCAACGATACCGCACATCGTTGTTGACGATACGCGGTTGGCCTTGGCTGAATTGGCAGGCGTTTGGCGGAAAAAAGCGGCAGTGTCTGTAGGTCGCATCGGTTCCATACCGATTGCGACACTTCCACCATCCCTGGCGGTCGTCGGGATTACCGGCAGCAACGGCAAAACCACCGTCAAGGAAATGGTGGCGGCAATATTGAGTGTGAATGCTGACACGCTGTTTACGCAAGGCAATCTGAATAACGATATTGGGGTGCCCCTAACCTTGTTGCGCTTGAACGAACAACACCGGTATGCAGTCATCGAGATGGGCGCAAACCATCCCGGCGAAATTGAGTACACCAGTCAATATGCGCAGGCTGATGTGGCAATCATTACCAATGTGGGGGCCGCGCATATAGAGGGTTTCGGCAGCGTTGACGGTGTCGCCAAAGCGAAAGGGGAAATAATCCAGACGCTTAAACGGGACGGCGTGGCGGTGCTTAATCGCGATGATGCCTATTTCGACTACTGGAAATCGATAGCCGGAACAAGAAAGGTCATTTCGTTTGGGATAGATGAACGGGCCGACGTGACGGCGCATTCCGTTAAAACGGAAATTATAAATCATGCATTCGCCACTACCTTTGAATTGGTGACTGCAAAGGGCGGGTTGACGGTAAAACTAAAGCTCGCAGGACGGCATAATGTCGTGAACGCATTGGCGGCCGCTGCGGCATGCCTGGCGCTGGACACGGATCTGCAACAGATTAAACAGGGTCTGGAAAGCGTAAAACCGGTCACAGGACGATTGCAGCCGCTGGTAAGTCGCTTAGGCAATATTGTTATAGATGATACCTACAACGCCAATTCGGCCTCGCTGAAAGCGGGGCTGGATGTGCTGGCGAACTGTGACGGAAAACGCTGGCTGGTTTTAGGGGCTTTTGGCGAATTGGGGCCGGATAGCCCGAAGATACATGAACACATGGGTGAACTCATTAAATCAAGCGGTGTCGTGCGTCTTCTGGCTGTAGGTTCCGATGCCGGAAATACGGTAAAGGTTTTTGGCGAAGGAGCCACCTTTTTTGACACCCAAAATGATTTAATTGAAATGTTAAAGCAAGAACTCAAAGGTGATGAAGCGATTTTGATCAAGGGGTCAAGGGCTCAGCGCATGGAGAATGTAGTGGCCGCATTGGTTGAAAACTTCAGGAAATAAATAATGTTACTTTATTTTGCAGATTATTTGATGACCTTTGATGGGGGGTTCAGGGTATTTCATTACCTGACCTTTCGCGCCATTCTTGGGGCCTTAACCTCGCTGGTCATTTCTTTCATAATCGGGCCGGTCATGATCAGGAAGCTAAGCCGCAACAAGATCGGGCAGAGTATCCGCGAGTTGGGTCCCCAATCGCATTACGAGAAGAAAGGTACACCTACCATGGGTGGAGCCTTGATATTGGTTGCAATTGCGATCAGTACGCTGTTGTGGGCTGATCTGGGCAATCGCTATATTTGGGTTATTTTATTGGTGACCCTGGGTTACGGCATCATCGGTTTTGTCGATGATTATAGAAAAGTCGTCAAGGGCAACAGCGATGGTTTGTCGGCTAAAGCCAAGTATTCATGGCAATCGGTCATCGGTTTAATGGCGGCGGTTTTTTTGTACAAAACCGCAATACTGCCGGCGGAAACCCAATTGATTGTCCCGTTCTTTAAAGACGTCATGCTGAATATGGGCTGGATATATATCGTTCTGACTTATTTTGTCATTGTTGGAACCAGCAACGCAGTCAACTTGACCGATGGACTGGACGGACTGGCGATTATGCCGACCGTGATGGTTGCAGCCGGTTTGGGGATTTTTGCCTATTTATCAGGCCATGTGACTTTTTCGCAATATTTGGCAATACCCTATTTGCCTAATGCAGGGGAACTTATCGTATTTTGCGCCGCATTGGTCGGTGCCGGCTTGGGTTTTTTGTGGTTTAACGCCTATCCCGCGATGGTATTCATGGGCGATGTCGGCGCGCTGGCGCTGGGCGCAGCTTTAGGCGTATTGGCGGTGCTGGTCAGGCAGGAAATCGTACTGATGATCATGGGCGGTGTATTTGTCATGGAAACGGTATCGGTGATTATTCAGGTGGCCTCTTTCAAAATGACCGGAAAGCGTGTTTTTCGTATGGCGCCGATACATCATCATTTTGAATTGAAAGGCTGGCCGGAACCTCGGGTTATCGTGCGATTCTGGATTATTACCGTCATTCTGGTGCTGATCGGTTTGGCGACCTTGAAGCTGAGATAAGCAATGAATAAAGCTCACGCCTCTGTCCATGATTCTGTAAGCAATGCAGCCATTACCGCATTGTTAAAAAAGAATTTTGCTTTGGATCCGGAAACGGCCAAGGTTTTGGTTGTGGGTCTTGGCAATACGGGAATTTCGGTTGCGCATTATTTGCAAGGCTTAAACTTTAACTTTGCGATTATCGATAGTCGCGGCAAGCCGCCGATGATGGATGAGTTTTTTCAGCAAATGCCCGATACGCCGGTGTTTACCGGCGGATTTGACGAGGCCGCGTTTAAAGTGGCGACGCATCTGGTGGTCAGTCCCGGCGTATCGCTGAATGAACAGGCGATAATGAAAGCCATTGCCAACGGCTCGAAAATAGTCAGCGATATTGACCTGTTCGCCTGTTCTGTCGATGCTCCCATCGTCGCCATCAGTGGCTCCAATGGTAAAAGCACGGTGACCACCATGCTGGGTGAAATGGCAAAAGCGACCGGGATGAAAGTAGGCGTAGGCGGAAATCTGGGGACGCCGGCCTTGGATTTATTGGCGTTAAATGCGCAACTCTACGTGCTGGAACTGTCAAGCTTTCAACTGGAGCGAACTTCAGCCTTGAATGCCGTTGCAGCGACCGTACTCAATGTCAGTGCCGATCATCTGGACAGGCATGTTGATATGGCCGAATACGCACGGGAAAAACAAAGGGTTTTCAGGGGCGATGGCGTCATGGTCATCAATGCCGATGATCCTGTTGTCTATGCCATGCGGGACGACGGCAGAAAGGTATTTACCTTTTCGATTAACAAAAAAGCCGATTTCTATCTTGGCTACAAGGACGATACTGAATACCTGATGCACGATGAAGCGTGCCTGATGCCGCTGGCCGAATTGCCGCTTGAAGGCAGGCATAACGCGGCCAATGCCCTGGCGGCATTGGCCTTGGGCGTGGCTGTGGGCTTGGATGAGCAGATTATGTGCGATGCCTTGCGCATATTTAAAGGGTTAAGCCACAGGATGCAGCGTGTGGCGGAAATACGCGGCGTTACCTGGGTTAATGATTCAAAAGCGACCAATATCGGCGCCTGCGTTGCGGCATTGCAGGGTTATGCGCGCAAGGTGATTTTGATTGCCGGTGGCGACGCGAAAGGCGCAGACATGAATGAATTGACGCCTGCAATCAAAGAAAAAGCAAAAAGCGTGGTGTTGATGGGTAAGGATGCGGGCCTGATAAAGCAGGCTTTGAACGGTTGCGTCCCTGTTTATTCGGCAGACAATATGGCGCAAGCGGTAGAGATTGCAGCGGGTCTTGCCGATGTCGGCGAAAGTGTCTTACTGTCTCCTGCATGCGCCAGTCTTGATCAATATAAAAATTATCAGGATAGGGGTGAGAAGTTTACCAAAGCAGTATTGGCGTTGGTTGACCGCTCCGGTGGTTTTCCGCCATCCGTGGCCGTCATATGAGCGAGCAGCTATCCGGAGAGTGGTCGCATCTGTTTCTTACCGATTGCGATACTCCCGCTACTCTTGGAGATCGGCCGCATTTGTTCCAGACAAATTGTGACACTTCCTCCATCCATGGAGGTCGGCCGCATTTGTTCCTGACAAATTGCGACACTCTCTCCTTCCTTGGAGGTCGTAAATGAGATTATCGCGAGCACGGATCGGTCGATTTCATTTTGATCCGGTGTTGCTGATTGTGACTACCAGTTTATTGTTGATCGGCTATGTGATGGTGGCATCCGCATCATTGCATCTGGGTATCAAAATGACCGGTAACGGTTTGTATTATCCTCTCAGGCAGTTGCTGCACATAGGTTTGGGACTGGTTTTCGGCGTGATCGTGGCGGCAGTTCCAATGCGGATCTGGGAAGAGAATGGCCCCCGGTTGTTTTTAGCGGGATTGCTGCTGCTGATTATTGTGTTGATCCCCGGTCTCGGCGTAAAGGTTAACGGCAGTGTGCGTTGGCTGTCGATAGGCGGAATGAGGATACAAGTATCCGAAGTGGTCAAGTTTTTTTCCGTCATCTATATGGCCGGGTATGTCACTCGATATCAGGAGTCGGTGCAGAACGCGGCTTTCGGACTGGTTAAACCGCTGGGACTGTTTTCGGTGGCCAGCTTCTTGTTGTTGCTGGAGCCGGATTTCGGTTCAGCCGTCGTTATTATAATGATAGCCATGGGCATCATGTTTTTAGCCGGAGCCAGATTATCGCAATTCATAGTGCTGCTGTTGATCATTGGCGTACTGGCAATGTTGTTGGTTTATTTTTCGCCTTATCGTCTGGTTCGGGTCACCAGTTTTATGGATCCATGGGCTGATCCATTGAAAACCGGATTTCAATTAGTCCAGGCGCTTATTTCGTTCGGGCGCGGGGAGTGGTTGGGCGTGGGCTTGGGTAGCGGCGTGCAAAAATTGTTTTATTTACCCGAAGCTCATACAGACTTTTTGTTCTCAGTGATAGCGGAAGAATTGGGTTTGTTGGGCGTGGTTACGGTGATTGGTCTATTTTCGTTATTGGTCTGGCGCACTTTTGCAATAGCAGTGGCCGCCGAACAGGCAGGCCTACGGTTTTCCGCATTTATTGCCTATGGATTGGGGATTTGGTTCGGCTTTCAGTCATTCGTCAACATGGGCGTCAATATGGGGATTTTGCCAACTAAGGGTCTGACATTGCCCTTGATGAGTTATGGCGGCGGCAGCATGATGATCATGTGCTGTGCGGTTGCATTGTTATTCCGGGTGCAAAGTGAAGTCGCAGAAATAAATGCCGGTACGCCAAAGAGAAATCGGCATGGCTAAGCGCATCGTAATTATGGCTGGAGGAACCGGCGGACATGTTTTTCCTGCGTTGGCGGTGGCTCAAACGCTGATCGAAAAAGGCTGGCAGGTCAGTTGGTTGGGTACGCAGAAGGGTTTGGAAGGCCGGGTGATTCCCGAACAGGGTATAGAGATCGACTGGCTGTCGGTTGCCGGTGTACGGGGCAAAGGCTGGTTGTCGAAAATAACAGCCGTATTGTTGTTGATAAAGGCCTGCAGCCAGGCGGCGAAAATATTACGGAAGCGCAAACCCGATGTGGTATTGGGGATGGGTGGATTTGTAGCAGGGCCTGGCGGATTGATGGCAAAACTATTAGGCATACCGCTGATCATCCATGAGCAGAACCGGGTGCCCGGTACCACTAACCGGCTGCTGGCAGGTATGGCTAATCAGGTATTGGAAGCGTTTCCGGACAGTTTTAATAAAAAGCTGAATGCCAAATTTACCGGCAATCCGTTAAGAAAACAGTTTGTAGGCTGCGCTGAACGCAAAGAAGCGCATCAGGGCATTAACATATTGGTCGTTGGCGGCAGCCAGGGAGCCCAAGTTTTGAACGAAGTTGTGCCTGACGCTCTGGCCGAATTAAACGGTGTAGAAGTAAGGCACCAAACCGGCACGGCCATGCAGAAGCAGGTCGAGAGCCGGTATAAAAAATTAGGCGTGAAGGCGGAAGTGAATGCCTTTATTGAAGATATGGTGTCGGCCTATCAATGGGCGGATCTGGTGATTTGCAGATCCGGCGCAATGACCGTCAGTGAAGTGGCCGCAGCAGGGATTCCGGCCATTTTTATACCGTTGCCGAATGCGATTGATGACCATCAAACGGCCAATGCCCGATATTTAGCCGATGTCGGTGCGGGGCTGATATTGAGGCAAAAAGATTTGAATGCAGCAACGCTGGTAGAGCATATAACAAAGGTACTTAAGCAATTGGAAGTCATGAGTAAAACTGCAAAAGAATACGCACGTTTGGATGCGACGGAAGTTGTTGCCGGTGTCTGCATGACCGAGGCGGGGCTATGAACCTTCCTAACAGTCAGATGCCGACCAAAGCATTAGGCAGCATCGACCGGATACATTTTGTCGGCATAGGCGGAACCGGTATGAGCGGCATTGCCGAGGTGTTATCGAACCTCGGTTATCAAGTCTCGGGTTCGGATATCAAAGAAAGCGCGGTGACAGAAAGACTGGCCGATTTGGGCGTGACCATCAACATCGGGCATAAACGGGAAAACATAGCCAAGGTCGATGTCGTGGTGGCTTCCAGTGCGATCGACCGCAGCAATGAAGAGATTGACGAAGCTTATATTCAGAGAATACCGGTAATCCCGCGCGCGGAAATGCTGGCTGAGTTGATGCGTTTCAGGTTCGGCATAGCTGTTGCCGGAACCCATGGCAAAACCACAACCACCAGTTTGACTGCAAGTATTCTGGCCGAAGGCGGGCTTGATCCGACCTTTGTGATCGGCGGACGCTTAAACAGCGCAGGCAGCAATGCCAAATTAGGTTTAGGGCATTATCTGGTTGCCGAAGCCGATGAAAGCGACGCTTCATTTTTATATTTGCAGCCGATGATGGCGATAGTCACCAATATTGATCAGGATCATATGGCGACCTATGAAGGCAGTTATCAGCGCTTAAAAGACACGTTTAAAGAGTTTTTACATCATCTTCCTTTTTACGGGTTGGCGGTGATGTGTCTGGATGACGAAGGCGTCAGGGCTGTCCTGCCGGAAATATCCAAGCCGGTAACGACTTACGGCATCCATGAAGATGCCGATGTACGTGCGGTCAATATTAAACAAGAAGGCATGCATACTTCTTTTGATGTGATACGAAGAGGCGACTATCCGCCGTTGCAGGTTACGCTGAATATGCCGGGCTGGCATAACATGCTCAATGCGCTGGCGGCTATTAGTGTCGCAACCAAACTGGCGGTGGATGATGCCGCCATTATCAAGAGTTTGGGGGCATTTAAAGGCATAGGCAGGCGTTTTCAACTTAACGGTGACTTGCCGATGGGTGAAGGCAAACTGACACTGGTTGACGACTATGGACATCATCCGCGCGAGATTGCTGCGACGCTTGAAGCCTTGCATCAGGCTTGGCCGGATCGGCGCTCAGTCGTTGTGTTCCAGCCGCACCGGTATACCCGGACCAGGGACTTATTCGAAGATTTCGTGCAAGTGCTGTCCACCGTTGATGTGTTGATCCTGATGGACGTTTATGCCGCAGGTGAAACGGCGATTCCAGGCGCGGACGGCAGAGCATTAAGTAGGGCAATCCGTGTACGTGGGCAGGTTGATCCGGTTTTCGTCGAAAACTGGGAAGAATTGCCGCAAATATTGGCGGGCATCGTCTTAGCCGAGGATGTGATATTGACCATGGGCGCAGGCAACGTCGGGCAGATTGCCGCACAGTTGCCGCAGTTGTTGGCAGCTACTCTCGATTTGGCATGTTAAATAAGCAAAAGCAACTTACTTTTAAATCAATAAGGCATTGTTTTGTAATGGTTTTTATTAATATGTCAGCATGACCTAGGTGGTTTTGCGTATGTATTTCGGCAGGCTAATGCCGTACATTAATATCGCTAAATCTTAGAATGGGGAAGTGTTGTCATACATTATTGGCAAGCCCCTTAAAAATAGACAGATCGTACTAATATTTTGTTGATATTTACCCATTAAATCGATTACTTAATAAATTATGCAAGTACTAATAAGTTATTGTTTTGAAATGATTTTTTATGAAATATCAGCTGCGCCTTGTAGAGGCATTGTAGAGCAGGGTCTCTACAAGAAATGACCATTGAAATGACGACTTCATCGACGCAGGAGCAATTACCGAAAGGCCGTTTGCTAAAGCGTGAAAAACTGGCGAAATATACCAGTTGGCGAGTTGGCGGCCCGGTGGATCAGTTGTACATTCCGGAAGACCGGCAGGACTTGATCGAATTTATAAAGACGTTGCCTGAATCCGAGCCGGTGTTTTGGATGGGGCTGGGCAGTAATTTATTAGTTAGGGATGGCGGTATACGCGGTACGGTGATTAATACCAAGGGACGATTAAAAGAGATGAGCTTGACCGGTGACGGCTCTGTTTATGTTGAAGCGGGGGTTCCCTGCGCACATGTGGCGCGCTTTTGTGGAGAGCGTGGCTTAACCGGAGCAGAGTTTTTGGCGGGCATACCCGGAACCATGGGCGGAGCCTTAAAAATGAATGCGGGAGCCTTTGGCGGGGAAACTTGGGCTATCGTTAAAAGCGTGGAAATGCTGGATGCGTCGGGTAACGTAACCCATAGAAAGCCTGATGATTTTAAGGTGAGTTATCGGTCTGTAAAGGGCTTTGAAAACGAGTGGTTCCTGGCTTGCCTGTTGACTTTACAGCAAGGCGATACTGCAGTGAGTCAGCAGAAAATAAAAGGTCTATTGGAAAAACGGGGGGCGACGCAGCCGACCAATCAGCCCAGTTGCGGGTCGGTATTTAAAAACCCGGAAGGCGATTATGCGGCACGGTTGATAGAACAAACCGGTTTAAAAGGCTATGCGATAGGCGGTGCTTGCGTGTCGGAAAAACATGCGAATTTTATCGTCAATACCGGCAATGCAACGGCGGCGGATATCGAAGCCCTCATTTATTATGTACAGGATAAAGTGGAACAGCAGCAGGGGATAGTCTTGCAGACTGAAGTTTGTATGGTAGGTGAAGCAATATGAAAGCAGTGGAGTTAAACAAGCCTGAGCAATTCGGCCGTGTCGCGGTAATGATGGGCGGTTCGGCGGCGGAAAGGGAAGTCTCGTTAAGAAGCGGGGCGGCCGTTTACGAAGCTTTGAAACGTAAAGGCGTGGATGCGGTTGCCATTGATGTAACGGGCAGCCCGATTGAAGCGTTGGCAGGACAGAAGTTTGACCGGGTATTCAACATTATCCACGGCCGCGGCGGTGAGGATGGCGTGCTGCAAGGGGTTCTGGAAGTATTGGATATTCCTTATACCGGTAGCGGCGTGATGGCATCGGCATTGACTATGGATAAGCTTCGAACCAAGTTGTGCTGGCAGGGTTACGGCTTGGTTACGCCTAAATGGTGTTTATTGAAAGACGAATCTGATCTTGACGATTGCATTGAAAAGCTGGGTTTCCCGGTTATCGTCAAACCGGCTCAAGAAGGTTCCAGCATCGGCATGAGCAAGGCAAGCAATCGGGATGAGTTGTTGACGGCCCTGAGCGTTGCGGCGAAATACCGTTGCGATGTCTATGCAGAGGCCTGGGTTAGCGGTAAGGAATATACCGTTGCGGTGTTGGATGGCGAGGCATTGCCGGTTATTCGCCTGGAAACGCCCAATACATTTTACGATTACGAAGCAAAATATCAGGCAACGACGACGCAATATCATTGTCCTTGCGGCCTGAGTCAGGACCAGGAACTGTTTATAAGGGATTTGGCGGTAACGGCCTGCAAGGTAGTTGGCGTTAAAGGTTGGGGAAGAGTGGACGTATTTATCGACGACTTGGGGCAATACCAGTTGATTGAAGTTAATACCGTCCCCGGCATGACCGATCACAGCTTGGTGCCGATGGCGGCCAGACAGGCGGGTATGGATTTTGAAGAATTGGTTTGGCGTATTTTGGAAACCAGTTGCGGGTAATGGGTCATGCATAGCTATTCCCGTCATGCACTTTTACGGGCAAGTGCAAGCCGGCTCCAGGCAAGTTTGTGATGGGCGCGGTAAAAATCATGATGACCGTATTGCTGTTGGCGGGTTTGGTCTGGATGACGGGTTACGGCGTTAAGCGCATCCCGATTAAATATGTGCGTACCGAAGGAGTTTTTCAATATCTCAGTAAGGATGAGATAAAGACAGCTTTGCAGCCTTTGGTGATGACCGGTTTTTTCGATGCCGATATGCAGGCTATTCATCAAGCTGTTTCGCAATTGACCTGGGTCGATACCGTTACGGTTAAACGAGTCTGGCCTGATGCGATAGACATAAAGATACGCGAAAAGAAGCCTTATGTGCGGTGGGGTCAACAAAGCCTGGTCAGCGCGCGGGGCGAGATAATTACACCGAAGAATATAGACCAATTTAAAAACTTGCCCATATTGCAAGGGCCTGAGCTGCAACAGGTGAAGACGCTGGAAATAATGAAGGGCGTTAATACGGCATTAGCGGATCAGTCCATGAAAATGGCGGAGTTTACGATTAACGATCGATGGGCATGGAAGATCAAATTAACAACAGGCTTGGAAATACTGTTGGGACGAAATGAACAGTTAAAGAAATTACAACGGTTTTTGAAAACGCTGGAAGTATTAGGACAAGAACAGGTTGAAAAAATAGCAATAGTGGATTTGAGGTATCCCAACGGATATGCGGTTTCATGGAAACCTGGAACTGAAGAAATTGACTGGAAGAAAATTGCCAATCCGCAACATGAAATAGATGGCTAATCTTATAAAAGTGACACAGAGTAAACAAAATGGCGAAAAAAACAGAGCGTAATTTAATAGTCGGGCTGGACATCGGTACGTCAAAGGTCGCGGCTATTGTTGGTGAACTTACCAGTGATGGCAATATAGAAATAATAGGCATTGGATCAACACCATCGCGCGGTCTGAAAAAAGGGGTTGTGGTAAATCTGGAATCGACGGTGCAATCGATACAGCGCGCTATTGAAGAAGCTGAATTAATGGCCGGATGCCAGATCAGGTCGGTTTATGCGGGCATTGCGGGCAGTCATATCAGAAGCCTTAATTCTCACGGCATCGTGGCCATTAAGGACAAGGAAGTGACTCAGTATGATATAGACAGGGTGATTGATTCCGCTCGCGCGGTGGCCATTCCTGCGGATCAGAAAATCCTGCATATTTTGCCACAGGAGTTTGTGATCGATCTTCAGGAAGGTATCAAGGAGCCTATCGGGATGTCGGGCATTCGTTTGGAGGCCAAGGTTCACATGGTCACCGGCAGTGTCAGCGCTTCGCAAAATATCGTCAAATGCATCCGGCGCTGCGGCCTGGAAGTCGATGACATTGTGTTGGAGCAATTGGCATCCTGCAATTCGGTGTTGACCGATGATGAAAAAGAATTGGGTGTTTGCCTGATCGATATTGGCGGCGGCACCACGGATATTGCGATTTTTGTAGAAGGCGCGATAAAACATACCGCGGTGATCCCCATAGCGGGCGATCAGGTGACCAATGATATTGCTGTCGCTCTACGTACGCCGACGCTTAATGCCGAGGATATTAAGCGAAAATATGCCTGTGCCTTAACGCAGCTGGCGAATGTGGATGAAATTATCGAGGTGCCCAGTATCGGCGATAGAGCGCCTCGCAAGATTTCAACGCAAAATCTGGCAGAGATTATTGAGCCTCGCTATGAAGAATTAATGCTGCTGGTTCAGTCGGAATTAAGGCGTAGCGGGTATGAAGAATTAATTGCCGCCGGGATAGTGTTAACGGGCGGCAGTTCAAAAGTAATGGGATTGATCGATTTGGCGGAAGAAATTTTCCATATGCCGGTGCGTATGGGTGGGCCGCAAAATGTGACAGGGTTAACCGAGGTGGTGAAAAATCCGATTCACTCTACGGGAGTCGGTTTATTAATGTACGGAAAAGAACACCAGGGTGTTGGCAGGGGTATTGATTCTGACGGTCCCAGCGTGTTCTCAAGAATGAAAAATTGGTTTCAGGGTAATTTCTAATAGTTTTGTAAATAATTAAGGGGCAGCGGCAATGGCAATGAAATATGAATTAATGGATATGAGCAATGAACATGCGGTCATCAAAGTTATTGGTGTCGGCGGCGGCGGTGGCAATGCGGTTAGCCACATGGTGGGCAGTCTTGTGGAGGGCGTTGAGTTTATCTGTGCGAATACCGATGCGCAGGCATTAAGAAAGTTAAACATCGATACGATTATCCAGTTAGGGGTTGAATTAACCAAGGGTTTGGGCGCCGGTACCAATCCGGAAGTTGGAAGAATGGCCGCCGACGAAAACAAAGAGCGTATCAGGGAAGTTCTACAGGGCGCCGATATGGTGTTCCTGACGGCAGGCATGGGTGGCGGCACGGGTACCGGTGCGATTCCTGTGATTGCCGAAATTGCCAGAAGCATGGGCATTTTGACGGTTGCCGTGGTGACCAAACCGTTTTCATTTGAAGGCAAAAAGAAATTGGCAACTGCGGAGCTGGGTATAGCCGAGCTTGAACGGTTTGTTGATTCATTGATCATCATCCCGAATCAAAAATTATTGCCGGTACTGGGCAACGATGTATCGCTGGTTAATGCATTTAAAGCGGCTAACGATGTGTTATTGGATGCCGTGCAGGGCATTACCGAGCTTATCGTTCATCCCGGTATGATTAACGTCGATTTCGCCGATGTCAGAACGGTTATGTCCGGCATGGGTGCTGCAATTATGGGTACAGGCTCGGCAAAAGGCGAATATCGGGCGCGTGAAGCGGCTGAGAAAGCTATTGCTTGTCCATTGTTGGAGGATATTAATTTACAAGGTGCGCGCGGCATTTTGGTTAATATTTCCGCCGCTGATATGGGCATTGCAGAGTTCGATGAGGTGGGTAATATTGTCCACGAATTTGCTTCTGAGGATGCGGTTATCAAAATCGGCATGTCGATTAATCCCGAGTTAGGCGATGAGATTAAAGTGACTGTTGTTGCTACAGGAATGGGCTTGCCGTCTCGAGTGGTTAAGCTTGCGCCGAAAGCGACAGCCGGATACGTTAATCAAAATGTGGCCGGTGAAGTCAGTTATGAAGGCCTGGACAAGCCCACGGTGATGCGCCAAAACAAAACTGAAGGCAGAGAAACCCGTTTTGGAGCTCAACCTAAAAAAGACATGGATTTAGATTATCTGGATATTCCGGCTTTTTTAAGGCGTCAAGCTGACTAACGAGTGCGGGTAACAATGGAATCAGTCTCCATTTTGGAGGCTGATTGTGATAAGATTTGCGCTTTTTGCCCTCTTTACTTAGCGTTATTGATTTTATGATTAAACAGCGAACTTTAAAAAACACAATCAGGGCAACAGGTGTAGGGCTACACACGGGCGATAAAGTTTATTTAACTTTGCGCCCGGCTGAAGCGAATACGGGGATCCGGTTTCGCAGAGTCGATTTGGAAACTCCGGTGACCATTGAAGCAACGCCGGAAAATGTTGGCGAAACTATGCTCTCGACAACCCTGGTTGCGGGCGATGTGAAAATTTCAACCATAGAACATTTGCTTTCGGCTTTTGCCGGATTAGGTATAGACAATGCGATTATCGATGTCAGCGCCGCAGAGGTTCCGATTATGGATGGCAGTGCCGGGCCTTTTGTATTTTTGCTCCAGTCTGCCGGGGTCGAAGAACAGGACAGCCCGAAACAGTATATCCGCATAAAGCGTAGCGTAAGAGTTGAAGACGGTGATAAATGGGCTGCTTTTGAACCATTTGAAGGATTCAAGGTCACTTTTACGATTGATTTTGAACACCCTGCTTTTGAAGAGCATGTGAAAACCGCAACGATGGATTTTTCATCGACTACTTTTGTTAAGGAAGTGAGTCGAGCCAGAACTTTCGGTTTCATGAAAGACATTGAGATGCTGCGGCAAAATAACCTGGCTTTGGGTGGAAGCCTTGATAATGCCATTGTGGTCGATGATGATAAAGTCATCAATGAAGACGGTCTGCGCTATGCAGACGAATTTGTTAAGCATAAAATTCTTGATGCGATAGGCGACTTATACCTTCTGGGGCATAGCTTGATTGGCGAGTTTACCGGTTATAAATCGGGCCACGGCTTGAACAATAAATTACTCCGCGCTTTATTAAATGATAAAGATGCCTGGGAAATGGTTACCTTTGACGATGAAGAAAACGCCCCGATTTCTTTCATGCGTTCTGCAGAGTCACCCAGACCTGCTGCATAAGGCGGCTGCGAGCGCCAAGCGCCTGGCTGATTTATCAGGCCGGGGCTTGATGCTTCGACAGTTTTGCCAGCGTTGTACTTAATCTCAGCAACGCCAACTTCAATTGCTCATCCGAAACAGTCAGGCTGTGGTTATGGATGAACTCTATTTTTTCTGCCGAAGGAATGTTCGGTTTCCTGCTCGGAGACGCTGCCTGCAACGTCTCTACTCTAACTTTAATCTGCATAATCGAGACCGAATCCCGGGTTACCGGAGCGATAGCGGCGAGAATCGCACTGTTATAAAAGCGTAGTTGCGACGCCCAGGCAGCCGTATCGGTGTAAACCAGCAGTTTCTTGCCATTAACAACACAGTGCAGTGCATGCTGGGCTATCGTCGCCGGCAATACCTCATGAATACGCTGTAGTACCTGTTTTTGCTGCTCAATCTGGCTGTAAAAGTGAGCGATAGTGCGGCTTGGGAATGATAATGCCGCTTTAAAAGAAGTCGGTTTTTTGGCCATGAGTATTCGTCCGTCAATCAGCGTAGAAAAGTCTTCACCGAGTTATTGGTTTATCCAGGATAGTGGGATATAGTTAGACTTTGTAAGGGAATAGCCGCTTTAATGTAATAATCCACTAGTATCATATCCACAAACATTCAGAAAGATAAGGCCAGGGAGATAAAGTGAGACAGTTTATTCAGGGTATCGCAGAAAACAGCCATTATCAGGCAACGCATTTGTTGCAGATTCTAAGACAGATCCAATCCCGTTATCATTATATACCGGAGGCAGCGATAGAACAGCTGTCCGGCTTGCTAAACATTCCCCGGACGCAAATCATCGGCGTCGTTGAATTCTACAGCTTTTTTCATCTGGTCCCCAGAGGGCAATATGAGCTATTGATCAGCGATTCAATAACGGATCATATGTTGGGCAAGAAAAGCTTGCTCGACTATCTGGCAAAGAAGCTGGATGTTGCCGTTGGCGAGGTCCGGGAAGATGGCGTGGTCAGCCTGGATAATACCTCATGTACCGGCATGTGCGATCAGGGTCCGGCCGGTTTGGTTAACGGCCTTGCATTGACTCGCTTGGACCAGTCCGGAATTGATAAAATCGCAGAGCTGATTAATCAACAAAAACCCTTGGGCGAATGGCCTGAGGAGTTATTTCAGGTAGATGACAATATTTATAAATCCGGCTTACTGCTGAATCGACAGATTGAACAAGGTGCAGCGCTTAGATCGGCTTTTAAACGAGGCATCAAGGAAACGCTGAAAGAGATTGACTACTCGGGGTTGAGGGGCCGGGGCGGCGCCGGATTTAAAACGGCGATCAAGTGGCAATTCTGTTCGGAAGAGCAGCAGACTGAGCGCTATGTGGTATGCAATGCCGATGAAGGCGAACCCGGCACGTTTAAGGACAGGGTATTGCTAAATTCCTATGCGGATCAGGTTTTTGAAGGCATGACGGTGTGCGCCGCGATTATCGGAGCCAAACAGGGATTTTTGTATTTGCGCGGCGAGTATTTACATCTTTACGACAAGCTGCAACGTATTTTGGAGCAACGTCGTCAGAACAGTTTACTAGGCAACAATATTCTGGACACAGGCCTGGATTTCGATATTGAAATCTGCTTGGGTGCGGGCGCTTATATTTGCGGTGAAGAATCGGCGTTGATCGAGTCGCTGGAAGGCAAAGCCGGTATTCCGCGCAATCGCCCGCCTTATCCGGTTACCCAGGGCTATTTGGGTAAACCGACCGTAGTCAATAACGTGGAAACGTTTCTGGCGGCGGCCGGCATTGCGGTCAATGGCAGCGACTGGTTTGCAAGCATCGGCACCGAAAAATCGAAAGGTACAAAAATACTCAGCATCAGCGGCGATTGTGCGCGTCCCGGCATCTATGAATATCCGTTCGGCACGACAATCCAAACCATCTTAAATGATTGCGGGGCGGACGATGTGCTCGGTGTGCAGGTCGGCGGACCATCGGGAACCTTTATTTCCAATCAGGAGTTCGACCGCAAGCTGGCTTTTGAAGATTTGGCCACCGGTGGGTCATTCATTATTTTCAACTCCAGTCGTAATATTCTCGACATGGTTCATAACTTCGCGCATTTTTTTGCGCATGAAAGCTGTGGATTTTGTACGCCTTGCCGTGTAGGTACTTCGTTGCTGCAAAAACAGATCGACAAGATAGTCGAAGGTCACGGTTCGGCTGGCGATGTGGTGGCGCTTGAAGAATTGTGCCAGCTGGTCAAAAACTATAGTCATTGCGGTCTCGGCCAAACGGCTGCGAATCCGATATTAACAACACTGGAGCGCTACCCTGATTTGTACCAAAGTCGATTAAAAGAAATCAGTTTTGAACCGGGATTCGATTTGGATGGTGCGCTGGAAACGGCGCGGCGTATGGCAAATCGGAATGATGCCGGCGCGCATTTGGCTCAGACGGAGAGCGAACATGAGTAAGACAATTACCATCGACGGAAAAGTCATCCCTTTTGAAGACGGTCAGACCATTATGGATGCCGCGATGGCGGCCGGAGTCTATATTCCGCACTTATGCCATCAGCCGGAATTTACCCCACACGGCAGCTGCAAGCTGTGTACGGTAAAAGTAAACGGACGCAACTGTTCGGCTTGCACCTATCCGGCAATGGACGGTCAGGAGGTGCTGAATGAAACCCAGGAGCTGATCGACGACCGGAAAAGAATTACCCAGATGCTGTTTGTGGAAGGCAACCATTTGTGTCCAGGCTGCGAAAAAACCGGTAACTGCCAGCTGCAAGCTGTCGCCTATCATTTGAACATGCTCGACAACCACTTTCCGGCGTTTTACCCGGAGCGGGAAGTGGATGCCTCTCATCCCGAGGTGATGATCGACCATAACCGCTGCATTTTTTGCACGCTGTGCATTCGCGCCAGCCACGAAAAAGACGGCAAGGACGTGTTTGCGATCAGCGGGCGAGGCATTCACAAGCATTTGATCGTAAATGCAGAAAGCGGCTTGTTGAAAGATACCGACATGGCAGCGACGGATCACGCGGCGCACATTTGTCCGACCGGCGCAATTTTGATTAAGCGTACCGGTTATCAGGTGCCGATTGGCGAGCGTATTTATGATCATAAAGAAATCGATCAAGTGAGTTTGGCTACGGAGCATCTTAAACATGGCGAATAAAATTAGAGTAGCAACAACATCGCTGGCAGGCTGCTTCGGTTGTCACATGTCGTTTTTAGATATAGACGAGCGGATGCTGCAACTGGTTGAAGTTGTCGAGTTCGACCGCTCGCCGATTACCGATATAGAACACTGCACGAACTGCGACATAGGCCTGATTGAAGGCGGCGTATGCAATTCCGAAAACGTGCATGTCTTACGGGAGTTTCGTAATAACTGCAAAATCCTGGTTGCGGTTGGGGCCTGTGCAATTAACGGCGGACTGCCCGCAATGCGTAATCATATTCCGCTCGAAGAGTGTCTGAATGAGGCATATTTGGACGGTATTGGCGTGGAAAACCCGCAGATTCCCAGCGATGTAGAATTACCGTTGCTGTTGAATCAGGTACACCCGATACATGAAATCGTCAAAATCGATTATTACCTGCCCGGCTGTCCGCCATCAGCGGACGTGTTCTGGAAATTCCTGACCGATTTGATTGAAGGGCGCGAACCATCCTTGCCTTATGAGTTGGTTCATTACGATTAAGTCCCGATAGCAATGTAGTAGGTTGGGTTACGACTGCATGGATGCAGGAGGTAGGGCAATGCAGGAGCAATTGCGGAGCGGTAGCGTAACGCAACACATCGAAGCGGCAATTGTCGGGTTACGCTATCGCTGACCCGATTTACAAAATACGAGAAAAATCATGTACGAACATTTAGAAACAGCTGAAAACCGGGACAGTTTAAAACGTGTTGTCGTCGATCCTGTCTCGCGCGTTGAAGGGCACGGCAAAGTCACGTTATTGCTGGATGCGGATAACAAAGTCCAGCAAGCCAGATTGCATATCGTTGAGTTTCGAGGTTTTGAGCGTTTTATTCAAGGCAGGCCGTATTGGGAGTTGCCGGTTTTGGTGCAGCGTTTGTGCGGTATCTGCCCGGTCAGTCATCATTTAGCCGCCGCCAAAGCCATAGACCAACTGGTCGGCATCGATCCTGAAAACTTGCCCGTTTCAGCGGACAAGTTAAGGCGCTTGCTGCATTTCGGGCAAGTGCTGCAATCTCACGCCCTGCATTTCTTTCATTTATCCAGCCCGGATTTGCTGTTCGGCTTTGAAAGCGACATCAGCAAGCGTTCGATTGTCGCGGTATTGAGCGCATATCCCGAAATCGGCGTACAGGGCGTAAAACTGCGCAAATACGGACAGGAAGTCATCCGCATGGTGTCGGGCAAACGTATTCACGGCACCGGCGCGATTGCCGGGGGCATGAATAAATCGCTGACTAAAGCCGAACGCGACTACCTGCTCGAAGACATCGACCAGATGATAACTTGGGCGGAAGGTTCGGTCGCGTTGATAAAAAAAGTGCATTGCTCCAACCTGCCTTATTACGATGATTTTGCCACTATACGCACCAATTATTTGGGATTGACCAAACCGGACGGCGCGCTGGAGCTTTATCATGGCGGCATCCGCGCCAAGAACGAGCACGGCGAAACGATTATGGATCATATCGATTATTGCAAATATAACGATTATATCCATGAAGAAGTCCGCTCATGGACCTACATGAAATTTCCTTACCTGTTGTCGCTGGGGCAGGAAAATGGCTGGTATCGGGTCGGACCGTTGGCGCGGGTCAATAACTGCGACTACATAGACACGCCGTTGGCGGAAGCAGCCAGAGTAGAGTTTAAGGCGCACAGCGGCGAAGCGATGGTGCATAGCACCTTGGCATTCCACTGGACGCGTCTGATCGAAGTCCTGCATTGCGCCGAAAGCATTAAACAGTTGCTCAACGACCCGGACATCATGGGCCATGATTTGGTGGCGCAAGGCGAAAAACGTTATGAAGGCGTAGGCGTGATTGAAGCGCCGCGCGGCACCTTGTTCCATCACTATCAGGTCGATGAAAACGACATCGTCACCAAAGCCAACCTGATCGTTTCGACCACCAGCAACAACATGGCGATGAATGAATCGGTGCGGCAAGTGGCGGCGGAATACTTGTCCGGCCGCGAACTGACCGAACCGTTGTTGAACAACCTGGAAGTGGCGATACGCGCTTACGATCCCTGTTTGTCCTGCGCGACCCATGCTGTCGGTAAAATGCCGCTGCAACTTGAGTTGGTCGATGCCGAAGGCAATTTGATCGATAAATTGGTCAAACACAGCGACGGCCAAATTGAGCGGAATAATGCTTAAACCGGTTTTGCTGTTCGGCTATGGCAACCTCAGTCGCGGCGACGATGCGCTGGGGCCGCTGCTGCTGGAATATGCCGAAAGCCATTGCGGTTTGGACGAGGTTGAAGTTTTGACCGACTTCCAGTTGCAAATCGAACATGCGCTGGATCTCGAAAACAGGCGCTTGGTGTTGTTTGTCGATGCATCCGTAGCCTGCGTCGACGCGTTTGATTTTACCGTGCTGGAACCCGCCAGGGATAAAAGCTACACAACTCACGCGATGAGTCCTGCCGCGGTTTTAGACGTGTATCAATCGATAAAAAACCAAACGCCGCCGCCGTGTTTTCTGTTGAGCATCAAAGCCGAGCAATTTGAACTGGGCGATGGATTGAGCGCAAATGCCGAAACTAATTTAGTTGAAGCGTGCTCATTTGCAGGGCGGTTATTAAGCAATCCCGACCTTGATTTCTGGCTGACACAGGCGAATGCAGTATGATGGCAGATTCATACCCGCATGAAGGGTACATGCCAATCTGACTACAAACGATTGATTGAATATAGGGGCTTTTTGCTGAGATTGATGGGGGCTGGTGGGCTATTTTACCGCAAGATGCCTAATTTTAAGATCGTAGGGGCGAATTGCATCCGCCCCTAAAAGTGAGCTCAGAGTGAAATATTATTTTCTTTCCTTGAGCAAATCCCTGATTTCAGTCAATAGCAGTTCTTCTCTGGATGGTTCTGTCGGTGCTGCAGGAGCTGCGGCTTCTTTTTTCTTAAGGCTGTTGATGAACTTCACCGCCATAAAAATAACAAAGGCGATAATCGTGAAATCGACCATAGCCTGAATGAAATTGCCATAATTAAGCGTCACAGCAGGCGCGTTTCCAGCGGCTTCTTTTAGGGTGAATGCCAGCTTGGTAAAATCTACGCCGCCGATTAATACGCCAATCGGCGGCATGAATACGTCGGCAACAAGGGATGAAATAATTTTGCCGAAAGCGGCGCCGATTATGATGCCCACGGCCATGTCAATAGCATTGCCCTTGATGGCGAATTCTTTAAATTCTTGTAACATGCTCATAATTGGTATCCTTCATTTTTTGGTTGTATTAACGAGGTGACGCTTTGTCTTCGCCTCTGGCAGAAAGCTTAGGGCAAGTGGGCGGGTGGACGATTTCGGGTTGAAGCCCCCAGTTTTCTCCTTCCTGATACGTTTACTTTTTATGTTCCTGCATCTTTTGTTGGCGATGCTCCATCATTTGAGCATGATGTGCCTTCATAAGCTCCAATTGCTGTTTTTTTAACGCTTCTTTTTTTGCGGCATCTTTCTCTGACAAAATCTGATTTGACAGGTCATGCATCTGTAGCATGTGTTCCTGCATGGAGCGCATATGTTCATTTTTTTGTTCTTCAGACTGGCAACACTTCATGTCCATGCCTTCCATGCCCTGATGCGCGCCCATTTCTTTCATTGGCTCGTCGGCTTTTTGCGGTTCAGCCGCGGAACTGATCATGCTTATGGGTAACAACAGTAATAGGGCGGCAGTTGATTTATATAAATGTTTCATCGGGATTACCTTTTGGAGTTGGGTTGATGGGGAGTCAATTGTATGTAAAATCAGAATTCTGCAGAAGTAGAATGTCCGCTATTGGCGGACGAATAAGCAACACAGGTCATTTTAGATTTATTTGATTGTACTTCAATAAGTTAAAACACCTAGAAAAACTGTCTCAATAGAATTTTATGACTGAGCAATGTTCATTTTTTTACCAGAAAGCGCTTTGCCAAAGTTCATCACAGCCAGTGAATCAAGCTGAAAAACAGTGAGGTGTCATCGCGGTCAAAATCGTGTTGCACCCTAAAGCTGGATTCAATATTGTCGATGCGTTTGTGATAGCCCAACAGGCCGCTGACGCCGTTTTGCCCCGGATTCGGGCTGGTTATGCCAACCCCCACAAACAGGGCGCTGACCAGGCTGTCAGTGCCGAGCAATTGGCCGGGATAAAGGGCGGTTTCCAGCGTCTCTTCACGGATGCTGTTAGGCAGGGTTTTGTGAATAAAGCGGAAATTGACAAAATCGCCGACTTCCCACGCGGTAAGGCGACGGTTGAAATTGGGATTCAGGAAGCCCAGCGGATTGGCAAACTCCACGCCGGTCGGTCCCATGGCGCGGCCCAGCCGGGCTTCATGACCCAAAAAACCTTTGCGAAACCCCAGGCTGCCGGTCACCATCATATCTTTGGAACCGTTAACTTTGCCAATGGTGTTATCAACATAAAACATTTCGATGGCCGGGCGCAGTTTATTTGCACCTTGGTCGGGCGCCACATAACCCACGGTGCTGCGCCATTGTTCGCCATCGCTGCCCCAACTCGCCATCAATTGCTTGCTGTACAGGGCGAGGTAGCCGCCGGGGTCGTCTTGTTCCTGAAAGCTCTGCCATTGCGTGGATACAATATATTTAATGGACTGCCACTCGTTCCGGTAAGAAATTTTGGCGAATTTAATGTCCTGATTGCTGAGATTCCTATCGACAAATCCGCCGCCAAAGCCCAAGCCGGACGGTAAGCGGTATTCGCCTTGTACCTCGGTTTGTTTGCTGTCGCCCTGCAGAACTTCCTGTGCGCCCAGAATTAAATCGCCGAGTTCGGGGCGCGTCAGCAAGGGACGCGCAAAGCCGCCAAAGTAGTTAATGTCCTGTCCGCCTGTTTCAGATACCTGTACTCCGTGACCGCCTTTAAAAATCGGAGTCCATAAGATACTGTTGACCTGAAAATCGCCGTTATCCTTACGGTCGTAGAAGGCGTCAAGCTTGCCGCCTTTGAAGTAGGGAGAATCGATGCCGCCTGCGTAAAGGCAAGGCTGAGCGGCCAGCAACAAGGTAAAAAGCAGGATCTTGAGCGGCACGGCAAAGTTTTTCCTTGCGCTGAATGGAATGAAATTATGAGGTTGGGGTCCCCCGTATCTATATAGGCATATCGCGTCCCGAAGCGCCTGCTTTTTGTACCCTACCGCACTCCGTCCAGGGCGTTATGCATTGATGGTTTTTTCGCTTGTCCCTCCAATAGGCTCTGTTTGAAGGCGTCCGCAGGAACCGGTCGGCCGAATAAATATCCCTGGAATTTCTGACATCCGTAACGTGTCAGAAGCTCACGTTGAATCGTCGTTTCTACCCCTTCGGCAATGACGTTAATATCAAGATTTTTTCCCAGTGCCAGAATGGTTCGGATGATAGCGGAATCATGGTTGTTAAAAGCCATATTCCTGACGAATGATTGGTCTATTTTTAACTGCTCCAAGGGCAGTTTCTGCAGATAAGACAGCGAGGAATAACCGGTGCCGAAATCATCCATTGAAAAATTGACGCCCAAATCCCTGACAGCATGCATTTTAGCGATAGTATCATCCACATTATCCAATATCACCGACTCGGTAATTTCCAATTTGAGCAAAGCGGGGTTGGCGCCGGTTTCCGCTAACATAGCACACACGCGCTCAACAAAATCAACCTGACTAAGCTGTCGGCTGCTGATATTTACCGCCAATTTCAGCTCGCGGGTTTCAGGGTGTTTTGCCCAGTCGACCAAGGTTTCGCAGCCTTGTTTCAATATCCAATAACCGATAGACAGGATCAGGCCGGTTTCTTCGGCGAGCGGAATAAATTCGGCTGGCGAAATCATGCCGCGCTCGGCCTGATTCCACCGAATCAGCGCCTCCGCACCGACCGGTCGCCCTGATGCATCGACCTGTACCTGGTAATGTAAACTCAATTCGTTGCGATCCAACGCATTGCGTAAATCGGTCTCCAAAGAGGCCCGTAAATTTAAAGCTTCCTGCATTTCAGGAATAAAAGCGCGTATCACATTCCGCCCGGCTTGTTTGGCCTGATACATGGCCAAATCAGCGCGTTTAAGCAGTTCTTCGCTGCTGGTTTCGTGGCCCAGAAACAGTACAAAACCGATGCTGCCCGTGGAATAATGTTCGACAAATGGTTGCAGTTTATTGTCGATATTACTCTTCAACAGGTAGAATTCAGCTAGATTGCTGCGGATTTTTTCGGCAACGGTGTGGGCCTGAACGGCCGCCTCAATCTCCTGTTCGTCAAGGCATTCCAGCATCACCACAAACTCATCGCCGCCCAGTCTGGCCACGGTATCGACTTCCCGTACACAGCTTTGCAAGCGTCGTCCCACTTCAATCAGCAATTGATCGCCGCGATCATGGCCCAAGGTATCGTTAAGCGTTTTGAAGTTGTCAAGATCAAGGAACATCAACGCGCCGTGAGTCTTGTTACGGTTGCTGGCGTTGAGCGCCAGGTTGAGTCGATCGAAGAGTAAAGTGCGGTTGGGGAGCTTGGTCAGGGAATCGTAGTAAGCCAGGTCCTTGATGCGCTCTTCATCGGCTTTGCGCTGACTAATGTCGGTGAAGGTGCCTACATAGTTGGTAACCGCCCCTTCTGGATTGGTAATCGCGGTTATGCACAGCCATTCAGGATAGATGTTGCCATTTTTTCTTTTATTCCAGATTTCGCCTTGCCAATATTTATCGCGGTTGATGCTTTCCCACATGACCGCATAAAATTCAGGGGCCTGCCGACCGGATTTAAGTATGCCTGCGGATTTGCCGATCACCTCATCAGCACTGTAACCGGTTAACTGGGTAAATGATTTATTGACGCGCAGGATATTGTTATCGGTATCGGTAACGAGTATGCCTTCCTGGGATTCAAACGCCGCTGCCGCAATGCGCAGTTCATGCTCGGCTTTGAGTCGCAGCTTTTCTCTGTCGAAATTATCCAGCGCATAGGAAAGATCCTCAGTCAGTCCGCGCATCAGGTCGATCAGGTCGGGGGTAAAATAGTCTTGTTCAGCTGAATAGACGGCAATCGCTCCGATGCAGTGGCCGCCACGCATCAGCGGGAATGCCGCCGACGCGTTAATGTTTTCCGCAGCGGCCATGGGTTGCCAGGGTTTGGTACTGGGTTCATTGAGAAAGTTGTTGAAAATTTTCGGTACGCTTTCCCGGATTGCCGTTCCCATCGGTCCGCGCCCTTCCGGCAATGTATCATCCACCGAGACTTTGATATTCAGGAGGAGGGGCGAATCGGGATGACTGGCGGCTACTGTACGCACCCAGCCATCCGGTTCAAGCATGCCCACCCAAACCAGCTTAAAGGCGACATGATCGGCTATGATCCGGCAGACCTCATTCAGCAACTTAACTTCGTCCGACTCGCGCACAATAATGTCGGCGCTTTGGGTCCATGCTGCATACAGGTGGTTGATTCGCTCTCGCTGCCGTTCGGAATTGCACAGGGCGTCCAGCATTTGATTAAAGCCGTGCGCCAGTATACCAACCTCATCATTGCCCGAGATATGTGCTCGCACGTTAAGGCTCCCTTTCTCGACCTCGGCGGCTACCCGCATCAGGTGATGCAATCTTCTCGTCAGCCTTCGCGCCAGCAGTATTGCTGCGGTCAATACGGTCAGCGCCGCGAACACTATAAAGTTTACGCCCATGGTCACAACGGAACGAAGATTGGCATTGACCCCGTTCATGGTCATTTCTATCCGCGCCCATCCAACATGGCGCAGTCCGGCCATGACCGGTGCGGCAACATCGATTTGCCGGGTATTGGCCAGCAACACTTGAGTTTGGGGAGGGGCGCTTAACAATTTTTGATTTTGTGCGTCAGTAACGAATAGCCCGGCCTCGTCAGGACGCGAGGAGCTCAACACTTCACCGCTCAACGATAAAATATAGGCCCGTTCGAGATCAGGTAAGTCGACAAAGCCCTGCAACACTTCCTTTAATCCGGCAATATCATTGGCCAATACCCATGAAGAACTGCTGTTGGCTAGCGATGTCGTCAGCGATTTACTCTGCTGCATGGCGGCGCTATAAAGAAAATTACGTTGCAGCTCGAATAACAGGCCTGCAAGTCCTATCATCATGACCAGCGCAACACCGCCAAATGACCATGCTAATTGATGTCGAATGGAGCCGCTAAAAAGAATCCGCTGCATTTTACCTCGATTACGGGCGGTCGTTTTTATGTCCATTTATTCTAAAGGCCGTACTGTTTTGATAAAGGTTGCAATAAATGCCTGCACCGGTTCATAACTGTCGTCATTAGCCGGTTCAAAACGGGTAACCGGAATACGTGCCAACATAGCTCGGCCTTGCTCATGTTTGGCAAGACCAAACAGCAGCGCGGCAAATTTGTCTATCACCGCAGTCGGCAGGTCTTTACGCACTACCCAGCCGTTGTTTTGTAACGGCTCGGTTTGCCATTTGACTTCGAGCTGATCGGCTAACCGGGGGTTCTCTTTGCTGAATGTTTTCCATGGCACCGGCCAAGTTGCTCCAGCCGCGACATGTCCGCGCAAGACGTTGATGATGGAAGATTCCTGCGAACCGACATAACGGTTTTCGATGTCGCGGTTAATATCAATGCCGTGGGTATGCAGATAATACTGAGGCATCATGGTTGCAGCCAGCGCAGTCGGCGCAGGGTAGGATACGGCTTTGCCTTTGAGGTCGGCGACGGTGTTAATGCCGCTGTCGCGACGCACCAGAATAATGCCGCGAAAATCATCGTCATCGGCCATCTTGCCAAATACGCGGTAGCCATGCTTAAGCGAGTTAACGGTTTGATAAGGATTGGGCATGGCAAAATCGAAATGTCCGCCGTAGAGTTTCCGGTCGAATTCTTCATAATTGCGCGACGCTTCCAGGGTAAAATCCGCTTCAGGCATGTTCGCATTAAGAAAATCGACGATGGGACCGTAAACTTCAAATAGCCGTTTAGGATTATGCAATGGATGGATACCTATTATATATTTGGGTGCCTTGGATTTGCTTTGCGTGCTGAAACTGGGTTCGTAAATATCGTCGGACTGCTTGTTCCAACCCGCAAGCAACGGTAAATCCAATAATAATTTCCACCATTTCATGATGACGGTTTCTTGGTGTTGTTCGGAACCCTCTTTCGATATTTGGGCGGTCTTGGCTTTGTCCGTTACGGATTCCAAGGGGGAGGCGGCGGCAGAAACAGTGAAGTTAAAGATCACCAGCAGCGTTATGAGACTATATCGGCGTAAAATTTCAATCATTATATTAAGGTCGAAGCTCTGCGGCAGCGGTCATCGGGTTACGCTACGTTAATCTGCAAAATAGGTGTTATTACGTAAGCGAGGCCAATGAAATGATACTCGTAATGAATAAGTTTTGGAATTTTTTTGAACCGCTCTTGTGCAGGGCGGGCCTTAACTTCACCATGACAATAAGCAAATCCTGATTGTCATAAAAGGGTAATATGTAGTTTGTTAAAATGTTCCGTTTATTCTTATTCCAATTTAATTATGCCTAATTTAAATATTCTCGTTGTTGAAGATGAAGATGCCATCAGGGAGATGTTGATGATGGTGCTTGAGCAGGCCGGCTTTAGGTCGATTGCGGCTGCGGATGCCGAAGACGCGCAAAAAGTCCTGGATGAGGCCTTGCCTGACTTGATTCTGCTGGACTGGATGTTGCCGGGCGTCAGCGGTGTCGAATGGGCAAGGCGCTTAAAGAAAGATCCCATGTACCGGGAACTGCCTATTATTTTGCTGACGGCGCGAGGCGAGGAAGAGGACAAGGTGAGAGGTCTTGAAATCGGCGCGGACGATTACATGACCAAGCCCTTTTCCCCCAAAGAGCTAGTGGCGCGTATCCGTGCCGTTTTACGCAGAAGCGGAAAAATAAACGACTTGGCGCAAATCACCTTGGGAGACCTGGTACTGGATACCGAACAGCACCGGCTCAGTATCGGCGATAAACAACTGGAAGTGAGCCCGACCGAGTTCCGTTTAATGCAGTTTTTTATGACCCATCCCGATAAAGTATTCAATCGCACCCAATTGCTGGACCAAGTTTGGGGGCGTAGCGTATACATCGAGGAACGCACCGTTGACGTGCATATACGAAGGTTACGAAAAATTCTGGGCGAACACGGCCGGGAGGATTTGGTTCAAACCGTGCGCGGTTTCGGCTACCGGTTTTCAGTAACGGATTCGTCAACCCCCTCTGCATCGCTGTCGTCGTAATCAATATGGATGTTTGGCAAAAAGAACTTATTACCGCATTACTGCTGTTTTTAGCAGTGTCGATAGTCGGTGGAATGACCGGGCTTTTTATGCCCTTGGCGCTGTTGCTGACGCTGGGCATTTTAATGCGCCAGTTGTTCCAGATCAGCCGCTTTGAAAAATGGATACGAACCGGGGGTAGAGCCAAATACCCCAAGACCAGCGGCATCTGGGAAGAAATTTATTACCACGTGTACCGCATCAAAAAGAACGAAAAAAAACGTAAAAAGAAACTGGGCAAAATGGTTGACCAATTTCGCCAGTCCACCGAAGCGTTGCCGGATGCAGCCGTCGTTTTAGGCGCCAATGACGAGATTGAGTGGGCGAATAAAGCGGCCAGGGAAGTTTTCGGCTTGCAGCAATCGGATAAAGGCCAGCGCATTCCCAATCTTATTCGATTCCCTGAATTTATCCGCTACCTCAAATCCGGAAATTATAACGAACCGGTCATATTGCCTTCCCCGGTAAACCATCGCATAACGCTGGCGGTGCGGATTATCACTTATGGCGCAGGCTTGCGCCTGTTATTGGCTCAGGACGTTACGGAGCTGAAAAAGATGGAAAGGATGCGCAAGGATTTTGTGGCCAATGTGTCGCATGAACTCAGGACACCTTTGACCGTACTAAAAGGTTATCTGGAAACCTTGCAGGACATGGATGACGGAGAGTCGCCCTTGTTGACCACCTCGTTTCAGCAAATGCAGGGACAGACTGATCGTATGCAGCATCTGGTCGATGATTTGCTGTTGCTGACACGACTGGAAACCCGGCAGAAGAAAACCGAGTGCGTTAATATCCCCGCTTTACTAATCCAGATCTGCAAGGAAGCGGAGAGGTTGCACGGCAATGTTTCTTCCCGGATCGAATTAACGCTGGAAACGGATAAACATATCGCCGGCGAAGAGCATGAATTGCGTAGCGCCTTCACCAATTTGCTGGGCAATGCACTTAAATATTCGCCGGAAGATTCGGCGGTAAAAGTGCGCTGGTATCGATCCAACGATAGCATCGTGCTGGATGTTGAAGATCAGGGCGAAGGCATTGCGGCGACCGATATTCCCCGCGTGACTGAACGGTTTTACCGGTCTGAAGTCAAGCGTATCAAGAAGGTGGGCGGCACCGGGCTGGGCTTGGCTATCGTCAAACATGTGCTGATGCGGCATGACGCCAAGTTAAATATAGTCAGTGAATTGGGCAAGGGCAGCTGTTTCAGTTGTTATTTTCCGGTTAAGCGGATCTGCAATTAACCGAGTCATGCCCGACACGTTATGACGGCAGTGCGCCGCATGCCTTACCCGATCGAACTGTAGACATCCTCACGATTCGCTATTTACCCCGCCTAAACAGTCCGCTTGAAAACAAGCGGACTACCCCCCATGTTAGCAGTAACTTAAAAACTCCCAGATGAGGCAAATATTATGCGTATGGACAAATTAACCAGCATGTTTCAAACGGCATTGGCGGATGCACAAAGTATGGCCTTGGGCAAAGACCATCAATTCATCGAGCCGATTCATCTGATGATGGCCTTGCTCGATCAGCAGGGCGGCAGCATCAGGCCGTTGCTGGCCCAGATGGGCATTAACACGCAGTTGCTGCGTACCGAGCTGGTTAAGGAACTGGATCGTCTGGCAACAGTCAGCGGTTCTGGCGGCGACGTGCAGATTTCCAATGAGTTATCGCGACTGCTGAATTTAACCGACAAACTGGCCCAAAAGCGCAATGACAAATTCATCTCCAGCGAGCTGTTTTTATTGGCGGCTTTTGATGAAAAAGGCTTGCTTCAGGACTTGCTCAAAAAAGCCGGGGTCACCAAGCAGGCGGTGGAAAAAGCCATCGATACGATGCGCGGCGGCCAGCCGGTCGATGATCCCAATGCCGAAGAGCAGCGTCAGGCTTTGAAAAAATACACCATTGACCTGACCGAACGCGCGGAACAGGGCAAGCTTGATCCTGTCATTGGACGGGATGATGAAATCCGCCGCACCATTCAGGTTTTACAGCGCCGCACCAAAAACAATCCGGTGTTAATCGGTGAACCGGGCGTGGGCAAGACGGCGATTGTTGAAGGTCTGGCGCAACGCATCGTCAATGGCGAAGTGCCTGAAGGCATCAAGGGCAAGCGGGTATTGGCTTTGGATATGGCGGCATTGATTGCCGGCGCCAAGTTTCGCGGCGAGTTTGAAGAACGCCTGAAAGCGGTGTTAAACGATCTGGCAAAGCAGGAAGGGCAAGTGATCTTGTTTATCGACGAGCTGCACACCATGGTCGGCGCGGGCAAGGCCGAAGGCGCAATGGATGCGGGCAACATGCTCAAACCGGCGCTGGCGCGCGGCGAATTGCATTGCGTCGGCGCTACGACCTTGGATGAATACCGCAAATACGTCGAAAAAGACGCGGCACTGGAGCGCCGTTTCCAAAAGGTGCTGGTTGATGAACCGTCGGTTGAAGACACTATCGCCATCCTGCGCGGCTTGAAGGAAAAATACGAAGTGCATCACGGCGTCGATATTACCGACCCGGCCATTATTGCGGCGGCAAACCTGTCCTACCGTTACATCGCCGACCGGCAGTTGCCGGACAAGGCTATCGACCTGATCGACGAGGCGGCCAGCCGCATCCGCATGGAAATCGACTCCAAACCGGAGGAAATGGACAAGCTGTACCGGCGTTTGATTCAGTTAAAGATTGAGCAGGTGGCGCTTAAAAAAGAAAAAGATGCCGCCTCCAAAAAACGCCTGGAAATTTTGGAAGAGGAAATCGCCGATCTGGAAAAAGAATATTCCGATCTGGAAGAAATCTGGAAGGCCGAAAAAGCTTCGTTGCAAGGTTCGGCATCGATCAAGGAAAAGCTGGAACAGGCCAAAACCGAGCTGGAAGCGGCCAGCCGCGCCGGTGATCTGGCGAAGATGTCCGAGTTGCAATACGGCATTATTCCGGCGCTGGAAAAACAGCTGCATTCAGCCGCACCGGCCGAAGCGCAGAAAATGACCTTGTTGCGCAACAAGGTTACCGAAGAAGAAATCGCCGAGGTGGTGTCGAAATGGACCGGTATTCCGGTGTCGAAAATGATGGAAGGCGAGCGCGACAAACTGCTGCACATGGAAGAACAGCTCAGCAAGCGGGTGATCGGTCAGGAAGAAGCGCTGAAAGCGGTTAGTAATGCGATCCGCCGTTCCAGGGCCGGGTTATCCGATCCGAACCGTCCGAATGGCTCGTTCCTGTTTTTGGGGCCGACCGGCGTCGGTAAAACCGAGCTGTGCAAGGCGCTGGCCGAGTTCATGTTCGACACGCCCGATGCGATGGTGCGTATCGATATGTCCGAGTTTATGGAAAAGCATTCGGTGGCGCGTCTGATCGGTGCGCCTCCGGGCTATGTCGGTTATGAAGAAGGCGGCTACCTGACCGAGCTGGTCAGGCGCAAACCGTATTCGGTCATCTTGCTGGACGAAATTGAAAAAGCCCATCCCGATGTGTTCAACATCCTGTTGCAGGTGCTGGACGACGGCCGCTTGACCGACGGGCAGGGCAGAACGGTCGATTTCAGGAATACCATCATCGTGATGACCTCTAACCTCGGTTCGGATGTGATTCAATCGCTGTCCGGCGAGGCGCTGTATTCGGTGATGAAAACCGCGGTCATGGACATCGTCAGCACCAGGTTCCGGCCTGAATTCATCAACCGGATCGATGAGGCGGTGGTGTTTCATTCCTTGGGCCGAGGACAGATTCGCGCTATTTCCGGCATTCAAATCGATTACTTGCGTAAACGTTTGCAGGATCGCGAAATCGGCTTTGAAATTTCAGAACAGGCGCTGGATTTGTTAGGCGAGGCGGGCTTTGACCCGGTTTACGGCGCAAGGCCGATGAAGCGGGCTATTCAGCAACAGCTTGAAAACCCGCTGGCTCAGAAGATACTGGCAGGTGATTTTGTCGCCGGGGATACCATCAAAGTCGATGTTGAACATGAGACGTTGCGGTTTTTGAAGGGTTAAGACGTAATGCTTTGATGCGTCGAAGCCGGACGGGGCATGTTGCCCCGTCCGAAACGTAGGAGGTTGATTAAGTGTCAGAGCATTGCGGAAACGCTAGGAGCGAGGTTGCAAACCCCGCTCCGCTTGAGAAAATAAACGCAAATCACCTTAAAACTTCAAAACACATTGGTACAGGATTCCCTAACTTCCTTAAGCTCTACAGCAATTTCCCGACGCATACGGAAATCCCGCCTTGTGTGGGCAATGTTGTAAGGAATATTAGGGTTTTTTTCATACTTTACGGCGGTGCGGATAATACCTATCCATTGCCGGTCATTATCTTCCATTTCTTTAAAGCGATTACGAATGCGCTCCAGTTCCTGATTACAATAGGTGATAAAGCCGGCCGCATAAAATACGCTGTTTTTCAGGTAATCCAGCAAAGCAGTCACATCGCCATTAATTTCGGCAACAACCGCTTCAAAATTGTCCGGCTCATTGACTGATATATTTCCCGGTTCTTCGGCAGCTTTTTTGGCGGGGGGCAGCGCTTCAGCAGCAACCGCATTAACAATATCTTGTATCACTTGATTTTTGGCAGGCGGCTTTTCCGCCATTTTGGCGCGGCTGCCGGTTCCGCCGCTTTGGGTTAATTTTGTCCACAATCCGTAACGTAAATAATGCGTCAGGCCGCCTTCGTGCTTAGCTTTATCGTCGCCCTGATAAAATGCTTCCAGGGTTTTGATTTCGGCAGCCCGCTCATTTAACAAACGTTCCCTTGCGTGCAAGGGTTTGGCGATAAATGCTTCAACGGCAACTCGGCTAAAGCGTAAAAACAGCACTTGAAAACCATGACGGATACGCGCTTGCTCAAGGTTTTCATCAACATCGGAATGCAGCAGGGTTTTGCGTACTTCTTCGGTTTCCCACAGCAGGCTTTGAGTTTTAAACGCAATTTGGTCGATAAGCGCCTGTAGCGCTTGCGCCAACTGATCGGTCAGCTCCGTCTCAAATTTTTTCTGGATTTCCCGAAATAATTCCTCGCGAATTTTGTAATTGCCCTCGCGCGGGTCAGGCATGGAGATCGTACCGCCTGCCGTGTAAATACGTTTTAATTCATCCGGCTGGGCTGTCGTCAGGTTAGTGAGCAAAAATTCGATTTTTTCATCGTAAGCGACATGCAGAGCGGCCAGTTCAAAATGTTCCGAACCCAACGCATCGGCTTCTTTGCGGCCCTGGATAACCTCGGCATACCAGGTGTCGAAGTCTTTTTTGATGCGTTGCCATTCGCGGCCCCACCACTGATTAAAATCTTTGCCAAGCAAATCGTCCTCTTGGATTTCGGTTTCATCAAATACACCGTAAATCGGTTCAAGCTTAAACAATACTTCGTTGGCAATTTGTCGAATACCGCTAACCAGCGCATCGCAACGCCTTTCCAAAACGCCCGAACGCTCGTGGTCGATGTAGTAATTGATTGATTCTTTTAAAGCAACCATGCCGTCGTTAATGCCAAGCTTTTTCATTTTAGCTTTATCGTCAGCGTTTTTAGTGCGTCTTAGGGTGTCTTCGGAAGGGATACCGAACTCGACCAAATGGGCGCGTGCGCAAACCGGGATCAACCGGCGCTCAGGCACTGATGGCCAATAGCTGCGGTGCTTGGTATAAGTCTCCTTGAAATCGATCTGGTCATCCATGGCGTCGGCTTGGGTCAGCACCACAAACACCTTGTCAGACACTTTTACACTGGGGTCTTCGGAATCGGCAATGACCAGCATTTCTTTTTCAGGGCCGGTGATGGACGGCTGCTTCATCTCCTTGGCGTAAATAATGGCATCACAGTTTTTTAGCCGCTCGGTCGCTTGCTCGGCATGCATTAAAATGCCTGAGTTAAAGCCCGGCACATCATGGAAAATAATGTCCCGGTCGCTGCGCAAACGCACGGTTTTCAACTGAATGCGCTTAATAGCCAGGGATTGGGCCCGGTTTTTAAACACGGCCGACTGCAATTGCTCGCTGATTTCGCCAATATCGACAAAGTGTTGGCTAAAGCCGCTCTTCTGTTTTGAAAACACCGAAATCTCGCTAAGATGTTTTTCCGTATCATCAAAGTCTTCTTGTATTTCTTTGCGCTCGCGTTCGCTTAAAATGCCTAACAGCGCATCGCGCCGCTGCATTTGAAGTTTGCCGATTTCTTCTTTGCTGTAATATTGTATAAACAGCAGTTGGTCTTCTTCGGTTTGGGCAGACCATATTTCTGTACTGGTGAAGGTACAGCGCTCACGCGCAGACGGCAAAATTTCCTGCCCTAGCCAGGCATTCAGTAACGCGCTTTTACCTGCCTTTTCTAAGCCAATCACGGCCACTTCGAAACGGTTGGTATGCAGGCGCTCCAATTGCCTGTTTAATCGCGGCCGCTCAATATTGAGTCGCCTTAGCAGATCAGGGGGAATATCCACGCCGGTCTTATTGCTCAAAGTAATCAGTTTATCTGCCAATACCGATGTTTTTTCGAGTCTGGCCAATTGTTTTTGACAGGTTTCTAACCAAGTAGTCATAAATATTCCGAAATTACCAAAGAGATGAGACGAATTAAATTACCATAGTTTACCGCATTGCGAATTGCCTCAAATAAAAAACCGGTAAAACGCAGTCTGTAGGGCGTCAATAGCCTAGCGTATGCGGGTTCAAGGCATGAGACAAGGCTGATTGTCGGCGAATTTCCCGCTACACCAACATCAACTCCTGCAACACCTTAATCTCATCTCTGATCTTCGCCGCCTGCTCGAACTCAAGATTTTTCGCATGCCGATACATGGTGTCTTCCAGTTGCTTCAGCTTCTTGCCCGCCTGCTTGGGTGTCATGGCCGCTTTATAGTCGGCGGGGAATTCCGCCACTTTGCTTAGCAGCTTATTGGCGCTGGTCATGCCTGCGCCGGGTATCGATACTTGCATAATATCGGTGACCGACTTGAAAATGGTCTTCGGTTCTATATGGTGCTCGATATTGAACTGGTGCTGTTTTTCGCGGCGGCGCTCGGTTTCGTCTATCGCTTGCTGCATCGATTTGGTGATTTTATCGCCATACAAAATAGCCTTGCCGTTGACGTTTCTCGCTGCGCGGCCGATGGTTTGCACCAGCGATACGACCGAACGCAGGAAGCCTTCCTTGTCGGCATCCAGTATCGCAACCAACGACACTTCCGGTATGTCCAGCCCTTCGCGCAACAGGTTGATGCCCACCAGCACGTCGAACTGCCCCAGCCGTAAATCGCGGATGATCTCGACCCGTTCCACGGTATCGATGTCGGAATGCAGATAACGCACCCGTACCCCGTGTTCCATCAGGTATTCGGTCAAATCTTCCGACATCCGTTTGGTCAACGTGGTTACCAGCACCCGCTCTTTTACGACAACGCGCTTGTTGATTTCCGATAACAAATCATCGACTTGGGTGGTTGCCGGGCGCACTTCCACGACCGGATCAAGCAAGCCGGTCGGCCTGACCACCTGCTCGGCAAAAACGCCTGAATGCTCCCGTTCGTAGGGTCCCGGCGTTGCCGATACATAAATCCGTTGCGGCGCTTTCAACTCGAATTCATTAAACATCAACGGGCGGTTATCCAGCGCGGAAGGCAGCCGGAAGCCGTATTCGACCAGCGTTTCCTTGCGCGACCGGTCGCCTTTGTACATCGCGCCGATCTGCGGCACGGCGACGTGGCTTTCATCGATAATCACCAGCGCATTGTCGCGCAGGTAATCGAACATCGTAGGCGGCGACTCGCCCGCGCTTCGGCCCGACAGGTAGCGGGAATAGTTTTCAATGCCGGAGCAATAGCCGACTTCCAGAATCATCTCAATATCGAACAGCGTCCGTTGCTCCAGTCGCTGCGCTTCGACCAGTTTATCCAGCGAGCGTAATTGTTCCAGGCGCTCCTTGAGTTCCACCTTAATGGCTTCGACCGCCTCCAACAACTGTTCTCGCGGCGTGACATAATGACTTTTCGGGTAAATCGTGTAACGCGCCAGTCGCCGGATGATTTCGCCGGTCAGCGGGTCGAATAAGGACAAGCGTTCCACTTCGTCATCGAACAACTCTATCCGTAACGCTTCGCTGTCCGACTCGGCGGGGAACACATCGATCACTTCGCCGCGCACCCGGTAAGTCGCACGGCGCAGGTCGAGATCATTGCGGGTATATTGCATTTCCGCCAGCCGCCGCAGGATGTCGCGCTGGTTAATCATGTCGCCCTTGACCAGATGCAACACCATCTTGAAATACGATTCCGGCTCGCCCAAGCCGTAAATCGCCGAAACCGTGGCGACGACGATGGTATCGTCCCGTTCGATTAAGGCCTTGGTCGCCGATAAGCGCATCTGTTCGATATGCTCATTGATCGCCGCATCCTTGTCGATGAAGGTGTCGGAGGCAGGGACATAGGCTTCCGGCTGGTAATAGTCGTAATACGAGACGAAATACTCGACGCTGTTTTCCGGGAAAAACTCTTTCATTTCGCCGTAGAGTTGCGCGGCCAGGGTTTTATTGGGCGCCATAATCATGGCCGGGCGCTGCACCTGATTAATCACATTGGCGATGGTGAAGGTTTTGCCGGAACCGGTCACGCCCAGCAAGGTCTGGTGCACTTCGCCGTCGCTCAAGCCTTCGACCAGGGCTTGTATCGCGGTAGGCTGGTCACCGGCAGGCTGGAATCGGCTGTGGAGTTTGAACTTCTTTTTCACTTGGATTTCTCAATGAACATAACTACTTTAATTGTTCCCATGCCGGAGCGTCACTAGCTGCATTACCGCAGCGGGGCGTGAAACCGAGGTAATTCACAAAAATTGGTTAAAAAACTTAAAGGATTATCACCACGAAGACACGAAGGACACGAAGTTTTATTTCTTCGTGTCCTTCGTGGTGAATAATAAACTTTTAACGCCGGATTGTTAGTAAGCCATTATACATAGGGTATAATTCGCTTCACCTTTGACATTGATTTTACACGGGGAAACATGAGCATCAAACTTTCTAACAGAGTCCAGGCAGTTAAACCATCACCTACTTTGGCGATTACCGCCAGAGCCGCGCAAATGCGTGCGGCGGGCAAAGACATTATCGGCCTTGGCGCCGGTGAGCCGGATTTTGACACCCCGGATCATATCAAGGCTGCGGCAATTAAGGCTATTGAAAATGGTCATACCAAATACACCGCAGTCGACGGCATCGCCAGCCTGAAAAAAGCCATTATCGCCAAGTACAAGAACGATAACGGTCTTGATTACCAAGCCAACCAGATCCTGGTTTCTTGCGGCGGCAAGCAAAGCTCATTCAACCTGACTCAGGCCCTGCTTAACGCAGGCGATGAAGTTATCATTCCTGCGCCGTTCTGGGTTTCCTATCCCGACATGGTGTTATTGGCCGACGGCGTGCCGGTTATTATCGAAACCACTCAGGCGCAGAACTTTAAAATATCGCCGGAACAGTTGCGCGCCGCCATTACCGATAAAACCCGGTTAATCTTCATCAACAGCCCGTCGAACCCGTCTGGTGTTGCGTATAGTTTGGAAGAGCTTAAAGCGCTGGGCGACGTGTTGAAGGATTTCCCGAACATCATCATCGCCACCGATGATATGTACGAGCACATCCTTTGGAAGAAAGGCACGTTTGTTAACATTTTAAATGCGCATCCTGAGTTTTATGACCGCACGGTAGTTATGAACGGCGTATCCAAAGCCTATTCGATGACCGGCTGGCGTATCGGTTATGCGGCAGGGCCTGCGGATTTGATTGAGGCGATGACAACTATCCAATCGCAAAGCACGTCGAACCCGACGTCGATTTCACAACACGCCGCCGAAGCCGCGTTAACCGGCGACCAAAGCTTTATCGACAACATGTGCGTTGAATTCAAAAAACGCCACGATTATGTCGTTAGCGAACTCAACAGCATAGACGGCGTTGAATGCCTTGAAACCGACGGCACGTTTTACGTGTTCCCTAACGTGGAAAAGCTGATTGCCAGGTTGGATAACATCGATGACGATCTTGGCTTTTCCGAATATTTGATCGAACAAGCAGGCGTTGCGTTAGTGCCGGGTTCCGCGTTCGGCACACCTGGGCATATCAGGATTTCGATAGCCACCAGCATGGCGAATCTGCAAAATGCGTTGGAGCGGATTAAGAAGGCGATTTAAGTCTTTTGTAGGGGTAAGGAGCGAACTTTAACAAACATGTAGGAATGCTACTTTGCCCCTATGAACAGTCAATCAACGACCGACTATTTTCGTAATGACATTTTGCTTAAGCGTCCGTATCTACAGCTTGAATGGTGTCAAGCGGCGCTACTAAACCCGGTTCCCCGGGAGATTCAACCTGACGGGCGCATTCGCCATTGGGTGTTTGTACCTGAGTTGGACAAATATTTACGGGTGGTGACGTTGAGTGATGGCGTTACCCTGCATAATGCTTTCCCAGACCGGAGATTTAAACTATGAAGCTAAGCTACGATAAAGAAACCGATTCGTTGTACATTCACCTATCCAATACGCCATCAGTGGATTCCGACGAAGTCGCTGATGGTGTAGTGCTGGATTTTGACGGCAATGGCAAGCTGGTTGGGATTGATGTGCAACATGCCAGCGAGAAGACCGATATTCAATCCGTGTCATTATTGCATCTGCCTTTGAATGATTTGCAGGCGGCTTGAAGCTAAAAGGTATGCACGGCGTACATGATTGTATCCATGTAGTCGTATCTATCCTACCGAGCTTTTGGTGATATTTGATGAACAAAGAAATCTATAATGGTGATGCATTCGAATGTATGGACACCGAAGAGACTGCATCACGGCTATATACACATTACAAAAAAAGTGACTTCCTTTATAAGCAGAAAAATCAGCTATACAGATGTAAAGTTAAATCCAATGGTGACCTCAAAATAAAAAATTTATGTACGGCATATCCTGAATTTACAAAAGCAGTAAACCAAGGAACCGATAAAAAACCAAACTGGCATTATGTATTTAAAGTGTATTCTGTCTTTACAGAGACAGAGCACGAAATTTTTATGTCTTCCAAGAACTTAAATTCAAATTTAACCTTTAAGAGAGCATTAATTAATGTTCCTGGAGCATTTTTTACTGGCTCAAAAGATGATTTTGATATGTTTAGACGGGCAGTGTTTGATGAAAATAGTGATTATCTATCAAAAGTAACATCTGCATCTGGCTGACCAACCTTACGAACCTGAATTTGCCATTTAATGCCAAACTCATCCATTTGTCCTTTGTAGTGCTTTGTTAGCTGCCAATTCTTCAAGGCGTTCGGCCAACCATATTTTTATGATGGACTGTCGGGTTACGCCCACCCTGCTCGCCTCTTTATCTAATGACTCAATCATCCAGGCAGGAAAATCAACATTCACCCGTTTTTGGTCTTGCATGGATCTCTTTGCTTTAGATAAGTCCAAGACATTTTGAATGTCACTGCCCTCATCGAAATTCTTGTCAAATTCATCAGCTTTCATATAAAGCTACCTCTTCTTTTCGTGATCTGCGGACAGATATAATTCTAATGCACGTTTCCCGGTATGTAATTACACCGGACCAATGCTTTCCTGCGATGAGACCAATAATTAAAAAACGGGGCTCATCTTCTGTTTTTACTGGAATTTCAAGCAGGTCTGGATCATCCCAAAGCTTTTGCGCATCCACAAAGTCTACGCCATGCTTTTCAAGATTTGTCCGACTCTTGTTTTCATCAAATTCAAACTCAATCATAGTATAGAAAATATACCAAAATTAATCAGGCAGCAAGCATAAGATGGCGGACTCGCAACAGAGCTAAGCAAGCTGGCATGAACCGCTTAGATTCCTACCAACTCCCCGTACTCCCCATAGAAAGCCACGGTTCCTCCGGCGCCAGCGGCGCGCCTTTTTGCAACAACTCGATAGAAATCTGATCCGGCGAGCGTATAAACGCCATATGCCCGTCACGCGGCGGGCGGTTAATGACCACACCGGCATCCATCAGTTTTTGGCAGGTCTCATAAATATTATCGACTTCATAGGCCAGATGCCCGAAGTTGCGGCCGCCCTGATAATCTTCGGTATCCCAGTTATAAGTCAGTTCCAGTAACGGCGCATACATCTTTTTCGCCTGACCGGCATCCTGCGGCGCATGCAGATAGACCAGCGTAAAACGCCCGGCTTCGCTGTCCATCCTGTGGCTTTCGGCCAGACCCAGTTTGTTGCAATAAAAATCGAGAGATTCGTTCAGGTCACGGACCCGAACCATAGTGTGTAGATAACGCATAGCGATGGTCTCCTTCAAGATAGAATTAAATAACGCCAGCCGTGCCGGTTAATCCTCCAAGGCATGGCCGCAGTGTTTGCAATAATCGGCATCGAAATCATGCCCGGTCTGGCCGCAAGCGGGACAGGCGTCATTCCTGACTTTTCCCGCCGTGTACGTCCTGATCAACTCGGCGCTATAGATGCCGGTGGGTACCGCGATAATGCCATAGCCCATGATCATGATCGCCGAAGCGAGCAGTTGGCCCAGCGGCGTTTGCGGCGAAATATCGCCATAGCCGACCGTCGTCAGTGTCACAATGGCCCAGTAGACCGATCTCGGAATACTGGTAAAACCGGCTTCCCGGCTTTCCACGACATACACTAGCGAGCCGAACACAATCACGAGCATGAGTACAGCATAAAGAAACACCATGATTTTACGCGAGCTTTTATGCAATGCCGCCATCATGACCTGAGCTTCGTCCATGTAAGCCGACAGTTTAAGAATACGAAAAACCCGCAGCAGCCGTAAAATGCGTATCGCGAGCATGGCCTGCGTGCCGGGAAACAGCAGGATCAGGTAGCTGGGCAGTATCGAAACCAAATCGACCAGGCCAAAGAAGCTTTTGAAATACAGCCAGGGCCGGCGAACACTGATCAAGCGCAAGCCGTACTCCAGCGTAAACAGCAGCGTAAATATCCATTCAATAATGTATAGGGCTTGCGCATGCTGGTTTTGGACCGCTTCGACGCTATCGAGCATGATCACAATCACGCTGAGCACGATGCTGATGCTCAAAACAACATCGAACGCCTTGCCCATAGGCGTCTCGGAGCCGAAAATAACGGTATTGAGCGATTCCCGCCACGGCGATAGCGTTTCGCCGTCGTTATAATAAGGGTCTGTCGTTGTTGGCGCTTCTTGTGTACGCATGACTTTTTAGATTTGCCCGTATCTGAAACAATCGATTGTATGATCATTGACCATGCCGGTCGCCTGCATATAAGCATAACAAATGGTGCTGCCGACAAATTTAAAACCGCGCTGTTTAAGGTCTTTGCTCATCGCATCGGATTCCGGCGTAGAGGTGGGAATATCTGCGTGAGTTTTGCGTGCATTGCATAGCGGCCTGCCGCCGACAAATTGCCAGATATAGCTATCGAAATGCGCAAATTCCCGCTGAACTTTTAAAAAAGCCTGTGCGTTGGTGACGGCCGCATTGATCTTTAACTTGTTTCTTACGATGGCCGGATTAGCCAGCAATTCGTTGATTTTTTGGTCATCGTAACCTGCAACCGTTTCGGCATCAAAATTATCGAAGGCTTGTCTGTAGCCGTCGCGTTTGTTCAAAATGGTTGACCAGCTTAAACCGGCCTGTGCGCCTTCAAGAATAAGGAACTCGAACAGCAGACGGTCGTCATGTACCGGTACGCCCCATTCAAGATCGTGATATTGCTCTTCAGACGGACTGGACAGCGCCCATGTGCATTTTTTCATTGTGACTCTGATGTTAAAGTTTAAGTGCTTGTTCCCCATCTTCAGGGACTGTGAACTAACGTACCTTTCACATCCCTGTGTTCTGGATTCCGGCACAAATCCGTCTGGAACGGATTTGCATTAACCCAAAGGGTGTCAGGCAGGATAGCCTGACATGAATCCCTGCCGGAATGACGAGTTTACGCTAGTTCCCAATCTCCAGATTGGGAACTAGCGTAAACGTGCAGGCAAAGCCTGCACGCCACTATTAAGTTGATGTCCGGCGGGTTGACAATACCCACCTCAAACCGCATTATCAATCCACGTTATCTGCCGACTATTTTAACCCATGAGTAATGACACCCTGCAAATTCGCCGTATCGCTATCGATACCTATCATGAAAACGTCGCTTACCTGCATCGCGAGTGCGGCATTTACCGGGCTGAGGGCTTTCAGGCACTGTCTAAAATTCTGGTTAGCACCAACGGTTCCAAGGTGCTCGCGGTTCTTAACGTTGTCGATGACAGCTCCATCGTTCAGCCGGGAGAGCTGGGCCTGTCCGAACAGGCATTTACGCAGCTCAATGTCGCTGAAGGCTGTCTGGTCACGGTCAATCATGCGGAAGCGCCGAAGTCGATGGATGCGGTGCGCCGCAAAATCAACGGCGAACGTCTCGATCAGGATGACTTTATCAGTATAACCACCGATATTGTTGAAACCCGCTACTCGAAAATGGAAATGGCCGCATTTCTGGTCGCGACCGGGCAAAACAATCTGGATCGTGACGAACTGTTTTTTCTTACCCGCGCCATGCTGCAATCCGGCGACACCATGAACTGGCATGAAGCGCTGGTCGCCGACAAGCATTGCATCGGCGGCATCCCCGGCAACCGCACTTCGATGCTGGTGGTGCCTATCGTTGCCGCGCACGGCATGTTGATACCGAAAACCTCCAGCCGCGCGATCACCTCACCGGCGGGGACGGCCGATACCATGGAAGTGCTGGCCGAAGTCAATCTGACGCCGGACCAGCTGCACGACATCGTGCGCAAGGAGCGCGGCTGTCTGGCCTGGGGCGGCACGGCCAAACTGGCACCGGTCGATGACATGCTGATTTCCGTTGAGCGCCCGCTGGGCATCGATTCACAGGGGCAAATGGTGGCATCGATTCTGTCCAAAAAACTGGCCGCCGGTTCCACGCATCTGCTTATCGATATTCCGGTCGGCCCCACCGCCAAGGTGCGGCACATGAATCAGGCGCTAGCCTTGCGTAAACTGTTTGAGTTTGTCGGCGACCGGCTCAATATTCACCTGGAAGTGATGATTACCGACGGCCGCCAGCCGATAGGGCGGGGCATAGGCCCAATACTGGAAGCTCGGGACATCATGCAGGTATTGCAAAACGATCCTGATGCGCCGTTCGATTTGCGCCAGAAGTCTTTGCAGCTGGCAGGGCGAATCATTGAGTTCGATCCCGATGTGCGTGGCGGACAAGGCTATGCCATTGCCCGCGACATACTCGAATCGGGTCGGGCCGGCGCTAAAATGAATGCTTTGATTCAGGCGCAAGGCGCAAAAACGATAGACCTGCGCCCCGGCAGCCTTTGTCATGAGGTTGTTGCCTGCTGCGACGGCGTAGTCACGAGTATCGACAACTTTCAAATGGCCAGAATCGCCCGGCTTGCCGGTGCGCCGATGATGAAAAAAGCGGGCGTCGATTTGTTAAAGAAGCTGGGCAATCCGGTAAAGGCGGGTGAAATCTTGTACCGCATCTATGCCGAATTCCCCGCCGATTTTAAATTCGCCCAGGATTTAGCCGCACAAAATAATGGCTACACGATAGGCAGCGAAGAACAGATTATCAAGTCGCTGATTGCCTTTTAACGGATGTTACGCAAGCCACATAAAAAACACCACGAAGACACGAAGGAC
>Ga0123399_1099123_pt1 | contig 47530 bp, 43 predicted proteins | sample T5LHNH4metaT_FD_89927 | JGI IMG/M metagenome (GOLD analysis project Ga0123399, IMG submission 89927) | Methane-oxidizing artificial microbial communities from Washington, USA to study methane cycling - T5-LHNH4 metaT (Metagenome... | ecosystem: Engineered > Modeled > Simulated communities... | reverse complement strand
GGGGTTTTTCAGTTTGGCGACGAAGGGCCGGCGACGTAAGGATAGAGTGTGGATAATCGGGTAACTCTAAGTAAACTTACGATGAGTATTCTCACGAATAGAACAAACAATTTTTTTATGTAAAATTGATTTCAAATTGAGATTGTATTGATGTAGGGGGTTTCGGTTTGGCGACGAAGGGGTTGGCGGTAGACAAGAGAAGTTAAGATATTTTTCAAAGTCTGTGCCGCGTTATCTGTTCATCGACAACTGTACGCAAAATTAGCATTACCCATGCAGCCGTATTCGAGTAACAACATGCATTTGTCCACAGAGGCTTTGCCGTAGTTAGCGGTTCTCTAAAACGCGAGATACGTTTAAGCACCTGAGACTGAAAAAAATTCCACTCAGATTTTGCTCTGATTGGAGTCAAGTGAAAGGAGCTTTTATATAACCAAGGAGCTAACCCCCGTACACAGACAGGTCGTGTGCCAACGGGGTAAACAATTTTCGACCTGATTATCACTTTTGGAGAATCATCATGAAAACTTTAAACACAATGTTGAAAGCCTTTTGGCAAGATGAAGCAGGCCTGACCATGGTTGAGTACGCAGTAGCAGGAACGCTGATAACCTTAGGGGCGGCAGCCGCTTTTACAGCTCTTGGAGGAGCTGTTACAGCCCAAATCGGCTTGATTACAGGCCTAATCTAGTCAATAGGGAAATACGGACAGAGAATGGGATGGGCTGCGTTTTGCCCATCCCAGCCTAAAAATGCGACGTGGCGGGTTAACTAAGTTGCGACTGTTCTGCGCAAGCAGAAAAAAATGGATTTTTGCAAAGCTCGAACTGATTTAATCCGCCACCCAGCAGGTCGCTCTGATGAGCGTTGCGGCCTTTGGTGATTTTTTTTCAGGGAGAATGACGCCTGTCGTTGGTGCTGAACACAATCGAGCGCTGCATGAAACATGCGTTTCATCCGCAAACCCGGACCTCGGCAACTCTCTCCTGAAAACAGTTGTTTTTGATTTTGCTTTCAGTTTTATCGTAATCATGATTGCGCCCGGAAGCTATTGCCCCTGAGTTTTAGCGTTACATAATTAACTGCATTTACCGGCGCATAAGATTTGCCTGACAATACCGCGTATGGGTATTCAAAAACCCTAACAGCCGCACGCAACGCGCCACCCTTATACATCCAAGAGGAGGTTAATTATGAATCGTCTTCTTAACTTAATATGCTCCGCGAAAAAATTCACATTGCAGCTCGTCGCCCAGCGGGTAAATGGCTGTGTAATGCAACATACGGATATGATTCGTGCTTTTCCTGGACTAAGAATTTTGCCAAAAATAACGTTCGCTTAGGATTCCCACGCTCCGTCGTCCCGTATACGCTGACGTTGGTCGCGACTCGCGGCGCAGCGCGCCTTGACTGCATTCCCACGCAGTGCGTGGGAACAAGAGCAAACATGCCGATATGCAGACCTTCCAGGTTTTTAAAACCTGGAAGGTCTGACCGGCAACGTCCTGAACAGGTGGGACAGCAACATACCCCATCCCGCTTGATTCGAAAGTTACCCGTTCCCTTCGGCTGCGTTCAGGACAGGCATGGCGCTGGATTACTATTTCAGGGATGACGACTTTTGGGCAGAGTTGGGTATAACAATGAGCGCGGAGCCGGGAACGATAAACCCAGGTTTCGGGAAGTTATTTTAAGGTTAATAACAGGTAAAACCAAGCAACGGACCGGTGCCGGGAGACTAAAGGACAATCCGGTTAAACGCCTGATTTTGTAAGTATTCGCACGTATTTTACTAACGCACTTTCCTTGCTAGAGTTTAAACCATCAATTTAAGCTTAAAAAACACTCAATTTTCCCTTAAATCTTAAAGTAAGGATATGCACATGACTTTGAATAGCATACCGACGGGAGTTCTTATAGCCGTTTTGATAACAGCCGCCGTTATCGATATGAAACGTCACCGTCTCCCTAATAGCCTGACCGCAAGTGCAGCCCTGTTGGGCATAACAATGCAATGCTGGCTACTGGGGGGAAGCGGATTCTTAAACGGCTTAGCCGGTTTTTTTACCGGTCTGCTGTTGTTTTTACCCTTTTACGCCATGCACTGGATGGGCGCCGGGGATGTCAAGCTGATGGCGGCGGTGGGAACCTTTCTCGGCTGGCCGGATAGCTTGCTCGCTGTGGCATTAACTACCGGCACAGGTTCCATTGCCGCGTTAGGCTTACTGGCCGCACAAGGCGGCTTGACCGACTACGGACGCCGCTACGGCTTAATGGCCAAGTGTCTGTTCTGCACCGGCAAGGTCGCTTATGTGCCGCCCGCACCGGAGGAATCATCATCACTGCTTTTCCCCTATGCACTGGCCATCGCCCTTGGCACCTTGGCGACGCTAGCCTGGGTCGGGCGATTGGATCCTTTCATTGTAACTTTAGGAGGTTTTGTCCATGCGTAACGATACCTTGGCGTTTGAGGAAGAAGCGATTCGGCAAATCGCGCCGCGACCTCGCAACCTTGCCGAAACCGGACTGGCTCAGGATTTTCTTTGCGACCTGCTGGCCAAGCATTGCTACTGGGGCGGCATCCTCAACCAACAGCAATTGGTCGAACGAACCGCGCTGGCTTGGCCGGTTCTGGAAAGCCTGCTCAATTTCATGCGTACATCAGGCTATATTGAGGTACTCAGCCCCAACGAAAATTCCATGCTGCTGCGTTACGCCTTGACCGAACGGGGCCGCAACCTGGCCTTGGACGCCCAGATGAAAAGCGGTTACGTAGGCTATGCGCCGGTACCGCTAGCGCTCTATGAACGCGTCGTGCAAGCGCAATCCATTCATAACAACGTGGTCACCCGCGAAGACATGGCCAGGGTTTTTAAAGACGTTGTGATCAGGGAATCGGTGCTAGACCAACTAGGCCCGGCGATGCACTCGGGCCGCCCTATCTTCGTTTATGGTCCGCCGGGCACCGGCAAAACCTACACCGGAATGCAGCTGCTCGGCCTGCTTGACGATTCGATACTGATTCCCTATGCATTGGCGGTCGGCGATTATGTGGTGCAGTTTTTCGACCCCTCCGTTCATCATCCCTTGGCTAGCGCGGACAAATCGGCTCAAGTCATGTTGGATGAAGGTCACGATCCGCGCTTTGTCCGCTGCCGGCGTCCGTCGGTGATCACCGGCGGCGAATTAACGCTGGAGATGCTGGAACTGGCGCACGATGCCACGACCAAACAATATTTCGCGCCGCTGCAACTGAAAGCGAACAACGGCATCTACATGATCGACGATCTCGGTCGGCAACGGGTTGAATGTACGGATCTGCTCAATCGCTGGATTGTGCCGCTGGAACAGAAGCAGGACTATCTGACCGTAGGCTGCGGCACCCGATTTCCGGTGTCCTTCGATGTGGTGCTGATTTTCTCGACCAACCTGAATCCGCTGGCACTCGCCGACGAGGCCTTCCTACGCAGGCTCGGCTACAAAGTCCGCTTCGAGGTTCTCACTGCGGAGGAATACGAAAGCATTTGGCGGCAGGTGTGTAAGAAACACGCCATCGCATTCGACGCAACAGCCTTCCGCTACGTACTGGAGCTTTACCGCCGGGAAAAACGGCCGCTGCTGCCTTGCCAACCCAGGGACTTGTTAGGCTTGGTCATGGATCAATGCCGTTATCAAGGCCTCGCTAACCAAGTCACCGACGAACGCTTGGCATGCGCATGGAACAGTTATTTTGTGCGGCCGGTTTCAGACCCTGAACCGCTCGCACACGATATACCCGATACTTTACACCCCGCCTCAAACCCACTTGTTATAAATAAGGAGAACAGAATATGTTGAACAGTAGAACACTCACGCTCTTTTTTATGGCGCTGGCTTTAGCTGTCGTCGCGGTTTTAATCGCACAACGTTGGGTCGAATCCCTGGGAAGCGACGACACACAACAGGTGCAATACAGTAAGGTGATCGTTGCCTCCCTGGACATTCCCCAGTGGAAGCAAGTCGGGGAAACCGATGTGACTGAAAAAGATTGGCCGAAAGACACCGTAACCAAAGACATGTTTACGGAAAAGTCCCAGGTTGTCGGCAAAGTCGCGATCAATAACGTGTTCACAGACGAACCGCTGAATAGCCGTCGCGTAGTCGACGCCAAAGGCGGAAATATATTTTCCCTGGGCTTTCCCGAAAATAAACGCGCCTTCACCGTGCGCGTGAACGACGTCAGCGGCGTGGGCGGATTTCTGCTGCCGGACAACCACGTCGATGTGCTGGCCGCCCAAAAGCTGCCTGGAGCGAGCCAGGAGGTGCGTACGGAAACCATAGTTCAGGACGTCAAAGTCTTGGCAGTGGATCAGGAGTCGGCGGCCGGCGACAAGAACAAGCCCATTGTGGTTCGCTCGGTCACTTTAGAGATGACCCCGCAACAGGCGGAAGCGGTGTTCAAAGGGCAAGAGCAAGGTTCCATTCAGCTCGCCTTGCGCAATCCGACCGATAAAGCCGTATTAGATCAAGCCGAGACGATTGCTTATGTGGCAACCCCTCCCCTGCCGAGAGCCCATAAACCGCAGGGCAAGACCTTCACCGTCATCAGGGGAATGACCCAGAGCAAAATCGAATGCAAAGGTTACGTATGCTCTGAACAACATCTTTAATCCTAAATGCTGCGCAGGACTAAACAACAATAAAAACACGATTTAGGGAGTCACCATGACCAATCCAATTAAAACCATCGTCGGCTCAAAAGGCCGAACTATGCTACCTCGCACCGGACTGTTAAGCGCCTTGCTATTGGTAGGCATGCCTTTCAGCCTTTCGGCAGGAGACTCCGCTTCCAGGGTCACGCTGGGTAAAGCCACCTTCATTTCGCTGCCTTCCGCAATCAACGGCGTGACGGTGGGCAACCCGGAGGTGGCCGATGTCAAAATCCTGGACCCAACCCACCTCTATGTTCTCGGCAAAAAGATGGGCAGCACTAACGTGATTCTCCTGTGCGGAAAAGGCAATGATCCCTGCGGCCGCAACCTCGATGTGGAAGTCACCCATGACTTGGACGGCCTCAAGAGCAAGCTGTACGAACTATTCCCGGATGAGTCGCCCAAGGTGCTTTCTTCCCAAGGCTCCATCGTCCTGAGCGGTCAGGTATCCGGTCCGCAGAAAATGGACGCCATCTATAAAATTGCTGAAACATTTCTGCCGCAGGATGATCATCAGCCTGGCGGCGGCACGCCCGCTCCGATGAGTATTAATGTGGGAGGACAAGCCGCACTGCAGGAACAGACAACCAAGGTAATCAACCTGATGCAGATAGGCGGCCCGCAACAGGTCATGCTCGCCGTAACCGTAGCGGAAATCGACCGGCGCTTGGCGCGCGATTTCAAAGTCGATTTCTCGGCCGTCGGCGGCAGCGGCGACTTCAGTTCCGGCGCGGTCGGCGGCAATGCGCTGGTCAGCGCACTGTCCAATGCGGCATCGGTCGGAGCCAGCGTTATCAACCCCTACGGCATGTTTTTCCGCTTCATCGGCCATGATGTCGCAGTTAAGACCGTCATCAACGCCGCCAAGGAAAACGGCTTGGCGAAGATTCTCGCCGAACCGAATCTCACCGTCATTTCCGGCCAGGATGCCGATTTCCTGTCCGGCGGCGAATTCCCGGTCCCGGTGCCGCAAAACATGGGCGTCGGCGGTGCCAGTACCGTCACAGTGCAGTTCAAGCCCTTCGGCGTCATGCTCAAATTCCTCCCGGTGGTGCTTGATTCGGGGCGGATCAGCATGAAGCTGAATATCGATGTCAGCGAAATATCCGCCGACAATGCCGTCGTGCTGCCGGCAGGCAACGGCACCTTCGTCATCCCGTCGCTGACCAAGCGTAGCGCCAATTCCTCTCTGGAACTGTCCGACGGCCAGACCTTGGGCATCGCCGGCCTGATCAACGACAGTATGCGCGAAAGCATCTCCAAGTTTCCCGGCTTGGGCGACATCCCCGTACTCGGACAGCTGTTCACCAGCCAGAAATACCTGAAGAACGAGACGGAATTGGTGATTTTCGTCACCCCGCACTTGGTCAAACCGATCTCACCCGAAAACATCCAGTTACCCACTGACCACTACATTGACCCCAGCGATGCGGAGTATTACCTGATGGGGCGTACAGAAGCACGCAAGATGCCGGCCCGTGTTAGCGACGGACAGACTTACACCGGCGGCTTGCGCGGCCATTTCGGTCAACAACCCTAACCAGGAGCGAACACCATGAAATATCTAAAACCCCATCAATTGAGCAGGATCGAACAAGGACTTTTGGCCATCAGCCTGACGCTTCTGGGCGGATGCGCCGAGTGGAGCAGCAACCCGGCGCGCACCCAGGCCGACTACGGCGCTTCGGTACGCAATATGGTCAGCAAGCAAATCTATAGCGAGGACAAGGCGCAACACCCAGCGGACGAGGCACCGGACGGAATGGAGGGCAATAAGACCGACACCTTATTGAATCAGGCATACCGCGGGGACATCGGTAATCCGGAGGATGTTCGTCACAGTCCGCTTGGTGATCCGGGCCTTTCCGGCCGTAGCGGCTCAGCACGTTAAGTGTCGCAGCATTGAGGTAGTCATTATGAACACGAAAAACGGCTTATTGATTCACTACGGTTTACGGCGCACCGGCTACCGGCTATTGGAGAACAAGCCCCGCCGCGTTGCTATGGCTCAACGGGGCGCTATTCTGCCGCTGGTTGCGGTAGGAATGGGCGCTCTACTGGCAGTGGCCGGACTTGCCCTGGACATGGGCCACGGCTATCTCAATAAAACCAGGCTGCAAAGTGCGCTGGACGCATCCGCTCTTAGCGGCGCTAAAACACTGGATGAAACAACCAACACCGCACTGGCGACCACGGCCGCACAGTCCGCATTTACGCTTAATGCGGGTGCATCAGGCAATGCTGAACTTGGGAGCATCGGGATCGGCAATGTCAGCGTCGAGTTTTCCGCGTCATTAAACCCCTTCGTACCGGGAGGGGCGAATCCCCGCTTCATTCGCGTGGGCGTGAACGCCGCCAATTTCTCCAGACCCTCCTGGCTGCTCCAGACTGTCGGGATCGCTAATGTCTCCGTCGGCGCAAGAGCGGTGGCGGGACCAAGTCCTGAACTGATCTGTCCGGAAATTTTACCTATTGCGCCCTGCGGCACGGGGGGACCGGCGACTAACTATGGTTACACGGTTGGTCAGGAAGTGATCATGAAAACCGGTTCGGGCAACAACGGCTGGGCGGTCGGTCCCGGCAATTACCAGAATATCGACCTGGGTTGCGGAACGGGCGGCGGCGGCAGTTGCATCAGAAACAACATGGCCGGAGGCTATACCGGCTGCGCGGTGGCCGGCGAATCCGTACCAACTAAACCCGGCGGTAATGTGGGTCCGAACGCGCAGGGCTTAAATACGCGCTTCAATTGCCCCCCGCCGGGCTGCGGCCCTGTCGATACGTCCACTTATAAACCGGATGTGGTCATTGATGCGGGCGGCTCCGGCTACCCGGATACCTACAGTCAATATATGACCGATAGAGCGACACCTAACTGGGATATTCCGCTTCCCACCGCCCAATATGAACCGCCCCGCCGAGTGGTGACGGTGCCGGTGGTCGATTGTACGGGAACCGTCAACGGGAGCGGTTCGGTCAATGTACTGGGCCTTGCCTGTATGTTTTTGACAAGGCCGGCTAAGCAAAATGGCGGTCAGGAAATATACGGGGAATTTCTGGGTACTTCTTGCATAGGCCAGGGATCGGTTCCAAGCGCCAATCCGTTCATTGGGCTGGGACCCCATACCATTATCCTTTATAAAGATTTCGGAGCGGCAGACTCATGAACAGCAAAACGCAGCCTAACGCTATTCGCCGTCAACAGGGCATAGCAATGATGGAGTTAGTGATCGTCGTACCGATCCTGTTGTTGATTTTTTTAGGAGTCAGTGAAATGGGCCGCGCCTTATATCAATACAACACCTTGTCCAAAGCGGTGCGTGACAGTAGCCGTTATTACTCCACGCAAGTTTTCAACAGCAATGACATCGCCGGGGCAATCAACTTGGTCAAATACGGGCAAACGGGGGTAGGAACACAACTGCTGCCCGGCCTAGTCAGCGTTAGCATCCCTGCGCCGGTGATTGATGCGACCGGCACTTATGTAACGGTCACAGGCAGCTATACCTTTAGCTTTTTGCCGGGAAACCCTTTGGCTGGAATTGTCGGGTTATTCGGTTCCGCACTGCCCAATCCTTTTATCTTGACGGCCACCAGCACCATGAGGGCGATATGAAACATCAACAGAAAGGCCTGTACATCGTCGAATTCGCCTTAGTGGCCGCGCTGTTTTTCGTGCTGCTGTTCGCTGTGATCGAATTCGCTCGGGTATTGTTCGTTTGGAACACCCTAACCGAGGCGACACGGCGAGGCGCGCGCTTGGCCGTTGTTTGTCCGGTGGGTCACGCTTCAATCGCCAATGTCACGGTTTTCAATGCCCCCGCCGCCGCAGGAGCCAGCCCTATACTGCCCGGCCTGGACAGCTCCGATGTCGTTACCGACTATCTGGATCAGACCGGCGCGGTGACTGCCGTTTTTAACAATATCCGCTATGTTCGCGTGAGAATTGTCGGATTTACGCACACCCTGCTGATTCCGGCATTGCTCCCAGGACTTCCGGCTATGACGCTGACCGCCCCCACCTTCGCAACAACGTTGCCGCGGGAAAGCCTAGGAGCTGTGCCGGATGGCACCGGCAGTACGCAATGCCCGTGAACGATAACCCAGAAGGCTCGTTAATCAGCGATCGAATCCGTTTCGCTACCTTGACGACAGTCAATTTATAACCAAGGGATGAATGCTATGAACAGAACCAACCATATACTGCTAACCGGCCAGGGTGAAGGCAACATGGAAATCCTTCAGGGCTTGGTCAATCAGCTTCCCGGCGTCAAGGCGCAGTCCCGTGCCCTGAACGGTCATGCTCCTGATTTTTTGGGCAGCACCGATCTCAAAGCCGATGTATTGATCCATTTTCTGGGTCTCAAGGCGGAACTGGAACTGGAAGCCTTGTCCAAACAAAACAAGCAGGACGGACCTGCCACGCTGATCGTCTATGACCGGGGCATGGCCGACGCTCCGCGGCTTATGCGCATGGCTATGCAAGCCGGAGCGCGCGACTTCATCATGGGACCGCAGCTCGTTGACGACACGCTGGCCTCGGTGCGCAAGATCCTCAAGGAAGACCTCTACGCGCATTCCGCACTCACGGCGATAGTTAACGCCAAAGGCGGAGCGGGGGCATCGACCATCGCCTGCGCTCTGGCCCACGCCTTCGCCACCCACGAGGGCATGCAGACGCTATTACTGGACATGGATCTCCAGTTCGGAACGCAATGCCTGCGCTTGAATCTTACGTCACCGCAAAATCTTGTCGATGCGCTGGCCGCGATCGAATCCCTGGATGAAATTGCCTTGGTGGGGTATATGGCGAAACATGCCAGCGGTTTGCATGTTTTGAATAGGCCGGAGCAGGAGATCATCCTGCCGGGTGAAATCGATGAAAAGCGCCTTAAGCGCCTTATCGAGCTGGCGCATAATTGTTACGAACAGTTAGTGGTCGATCTGCCGCGCCTGATCGACCCAGTCTTCAACCTGGTTCTGGAACAGGCCAATCATATCCTGGTCGTGATGCAGCAGGAGCTTTTCAGTGTCCGAGATGCGCAGCGTATGATCCAGATCATGACCCAAGACTTGGGGCTGCCGTTAGATCGGATCATACCGGTCCTCAACCGCTACGAACGTAATAATAACTTCGGACTTGACGAAGTGGAGCGGGTTTTGGCGTTGGGTTCGCCGATCGTGGTGATACCTAATGATTTCAAAAACCTGCACATGGCCTCCAATCTGGGGGTGCCGATTGCCGAACACGCGCCCAACTCATCAGCCACCAAGAGAATCCAAAAGTTGGCCGAAACCCTGAACGGCAAGAGTCCTTCAGTCAACCCAGGGATGTTCAGAAAATGCCTGTCAAAACTATTAGCTGGAGCGTAAATCATGGGCCTGAAAAATCGTATTATCGGACATTTTAGCAATGAGGAGCTGCCGCCTTCTAACGTGACTGGCGCTGAGCTTAGTTCGGCGCTGCCTGTAGCGGAACTTGTTCCGCCCTTGAGGGTGAGGGCGCTCAGCGAAGCGGAACGGGAGTGGCTGCAGAAAATTCATCAAAGACTGATGGAAATGATCGACCTTTCCCAGATCGGGCGACTGGATAAAAGCCAAGCCCGGAACAAGATTCGCGAACTGGCCGAACGCATCATGGATGAACTGACGGTGCCGCTCAATATCTCGACCCGGCAATTCCTCGCCAAATGCATAGAAGACGAGATCCTTGGACTCGGCCCTATAGAGCCGCTACTGTCCGAACCGAGCATCGCCGACATTCTGGTCAACGGCAGCGGTAAAATCTTCGTAGAACGTTTCGGCAAGCTGGAGCTTACGCCGTTGCGCTTTCAAAACGACGCCCATTTGCTGAATATCATCGACCGCATCGTGTCTTCGGTGGGAAGGCGCATCGACGAGTCCTCGCCGATGGTCGATGCCCGCCTTAAGGACGGCTCGCGCGTCAATGCCATTATTCCGCCTTTGGCCATTGACGGGCCGACTTTGTCGATCCGCCGCTTTACCCTGGACCGCTTACGCATGGAAGACCTCATCGATTTAAATACCTGTACCCAGTCGATGGCGGATATGCTGATCGGCATCGTCAAGGCCCAGTTGAATGTGCTGATTTCCGGCGGCACCGGCTCAGGCAAGACCACCATGCTGAACGTGTTAAGCGGTTATATTCCGGTAAACGAGCGCATCATTACCATTGAGGATTCGGCGGAACTCCAGTTGCAGCAGCCGCATGTGGTGCGGCTGGAGACCCGTCCGCCCAATATCGAGGGCAAGGGCGAAGTGTCGATGCGCGATCTGGTTCGCAACAGTCTACGGATGCGCCCGGATCGTATCATCGTCGGAGAGGTGCGTAGCGACGAAGCTTTCGACATGCTTCAGGCCATGAATACCGGTCATGACGGCTCACTGGCCACGGTACATGCCAACACGCCGCGCGATGCCCTGGGCCGGTTGGAAAACATGGTGGCGATGACCGGCTTGGACTTGCCTACCAAAATGGTGCGAACCCAAATCGCCTCGGCAATCAATGTGGTGGTGCAATTGTCACGCCTGGAGGACGGCAAGCGAAAGCTGATCAGCATCCAGGAAATCCAGGGCATGGAAGGCGAAATCATCACGATGTCGGAAATTTTCAGGTTCCAGAGAAAAGGTCTCGACGAACACGGCAATATCGTGGGCTCATTCAAGGCCACCGGCATCGTGCCCAAGTTCCATGAAAGCCTCCAGAAACGGGGTATCGATCTGCCTTTCGAGCTGTTCGATCCGGAGCGCGACGGCTAGCGTCGTTGGTATGCTGTATGACATAGGCCTTCGCCCTTTCGGCGATGACCGGCCGGGCGCTATTTAGGATTTACGCTGGTTCCCAAGCTCCCGCTTGGGAACCCAGTGAGCAAAGCTCCAGCTTTGCGAACCGGGAAGCTAGAGCTTCCCGTACTGAATTCCCAAGCAGGAGCTTGGGAACTAGCACGCAGAAAGAGGGAGCTTTTTTCTCAACCTAATGGCAGTAACGCTCTGCGTGGGAACCCTAAGCGAAAATTAATTTTGCCGGAATCCTTATTTTAATATTTTCGTGCTTTTCGTGGATCAAATGATTTTTCTAGGATAATTGGAGAATACTCATGGATAAAGACACCTTATTAGTTTTCCTGGCGCTGGTATTCGGCGCAGTATTTTTTCTGACCCAATCCATTGTCGTGCCGACTTTCGGGACGGGGCAGCAAGAAAGCCGACGGCTCAAGCAGCGGTTGGGCATCCTTAGCGATGACTATCAAAGCGAACGCCAAATCTCGCTGGTCAGGGAGAAATATTTTAAGAAGCTATCGCCGCTCGAAACCTGGCTTGAGTCGCTGCCGGTCATGACTCGCCTGGAAGTCTTCATCGAACGCTCCGGACATGAGTTTCCCGCCTATCGGTTTGTTCTGCTCAGCCTCTTTCTGGCCTTATCGGGAGCGGCGTTGGCCTGGATTCTGAGCCACCAGTGGCTGTTTGTCCTGGCCGGCATGTCGATATTTGGCGTAATTCCTGTGATGAAGTTGAGGCGCGATCTTGTAAAGCGCTTCGCCAAATTCGAGGAGCAATTGCCGGAAGCGCTGGATGTTATGACCCGCGCCTTGCGCGCCGGTTATCCATTCAATGAAACCCTGCATTTGGTCGCGACCGAAATGGATGAGCCTATTGCCAAAGAGTTTCGCATCGCCTTCGACGAAATCAATTTCGGCGTCGACACCCGCTGGGCGCTCCATAGCATGGTCGAACGCATCCCCAGCATGTCGCTGATGGCCATTGTGACCACGGTTATGGTGCAACGGGAGACCGGCGGCAATCTGGCCGAGACCTTCGAGAACATAAGCAAGCTGATCCGTAGCCGGTTCCGCTTCCAGCGCCGCGTTCTAACGCTGACGGCCGAGGCGCGGATGTCGGCCTGGATATTGGCGATGATTCCATTCGTTTTGTTTCTCGGCATATCGCTGATCAATCCTGATTATGTGGGCAACTTAACTCAAGACCCGATAGGCAGAAAAATAATTCTTTGGGGTATTGTTTTGCAGATTGCCGGTAATTTTTGGATACGTAAACTAATTGCCCTGGAGATTTGATTCGCTATGAAACCCTTTATAGAAACCTTGTTTGATTTAATGGACAACCCGGATGTCGCTCGGAACGGCGCTGTTGTTCTGTTCGCAGCCGCCATTTTTTTGGTCGGCATGATCGGCTTATTGTTACTGGCGCGGCACTTGGACCCGGTGAAGAAACGCTTGGACGCGCTGATGATCCAAAACACATCCACGGTATCGGTTCTGGAACAATGGGCGGAACAACTGGATCGTTTCGCTCATATTGTCCTACCTCACAACCAGGACCTTCAAAAAAGCACCATTGATCGCCTCACCCGCGCCGGTTACCGTTCCCCCAACAGTTTAGTTATTTATTATTTTATCCGCTTGCTATTAATGGTCGTACTGCCTTTATTGGTCTTGTTAATGTACCCGTTTTTCCCCAAGATCGAGCCGGATAAGTTTTTTTTCAGTGCCGCAATAGCCGGTATGTTGGGCATGCTTGGACCCAGCTATTATCTGGATAAAAAAACGACTAAGCATCAGCGCTCGCTCCGGAATGGGCTACCCGACGCAATCGACCTGCTGGTGGTTTGCACCGAGGCAGGCTTGGGCTTAAACGCGGCCATACTTCGGGTCGCCCAAGTGATCTCCGATATTCACCCGCTTTTGGCCGAAGAATTACTGATGGTCACCGCCGAAATACGTGCGGGCGTCGATCGCACCCAAGCCATGTCCAATCTTGCCCGGCGCACCGGCCTGGAGGACATCAAGGGATTGATCACGGTGCTAGCCCAGAGTATGCGATTCGGCACCAGTATTGCGCAAACACTGCGCATTTATTCCGAAGAGTTTCGAGACAAACGGATGCAAAAAGCGGATGAAGAAGCGGCCAAGCTCGGCACCAAAATGATCTTTCCGCTGATCTTCTGCGTGATGCCCGGCTTTTTTATTATTGCGATGGGACCGGCCGTTATCAAAGCGATGGCGGTGTTCTCAACCATGGGTTAGGAATGAGGATGAAATAATTTTGCTCTCGCTCCCACGCGCGGCGAGTCAACGCGATGAAAATACCGCCTGCCCGGCCTTTGACTAAGGACAGGCAAGTTGCCGACCCAAAATTGAAATGGGTTCCATAAAATAATTCACATCCCACTATTAGGAGATGCTCATGTTAAAAAAAATGGTCTATTCGCTGGGTAATTTAACTGGAATCGCGCTGTTTACGTTTCTTTGTACTGCCACGTTCCAAAGCTATCAGAAAACCGGTTCCTTATTTGCCTTCACTATCGTCTTGATAAACGGGCTGATCCTGGCGATTTATTTTGTCCGCCGCGAACCCCGCACCTTGATTGAGTTTCCATTTGCATGGCTGATCAGCATGGTCACCACCGTGCTGCCTTTTCTATATCGCCCCATTCAGGAGGCTTTTTTACCGGAATTCTTAAACCTTGGTTACTATCTACAGATCGTTGGCGTAGCGACCATCGTTGGCTCGCTGCTATCCATCAGAGGAAGCCTCGGCATCGTGCCGGCCAATAGAGGGATAAAAATAGGCGGGTTTTATCGAATAGTCCGCCATCCCCTGTATGCCTCAGAGCTGCTTTTCTTCAGCGGCTATGTCTTGTCCAATCAAAGCCTCTTTAACTTCGTGTTACTGGTGCTGTCGTTCTCAATGCAATATTCCAGAAGCAGAATCGAGGAGAATTTTTTAAGCAATGATCCGGGCTACAAGCTTTATATGTCGTCTACCCGTTATCGATTTATTCCGGGTTTATTGTGATGACAGTCTTTAACACAAGGCAAGTTCATCGTTTCACCAATGCCATAGCCGGAAGCCATCCGGAAATTTTTAGTTACTTACGATGCAGAAGGGGAATTTTCATGTCTAAACCAATTAAATCCATTACTTCGGTCAATACCTTGGCAAAGATGGCTTATACCATGCGCCGTGCCGTTTGCTGTTTGGTGCTGGTCAATACAACCGCGCTATTAGTAGGCTGCGGGGCTGAATCAATGGAAATAAAGCCAAAAATAACCGGACTATACGACGATAAATCCGCCCTGGTTCATGATATACAGGACATGACTATCGACGCTTCGTCGGCGATGAGTCGCGCAGACCGGTTTTTGCAGCAGGGCAACAAGGACGAGGCTCTTTATTATTACGTTAGGGCGCTTGAGTTTGATGACCAGAACCCGGAAACGTTCGAAAAGATAGGCCAAATTCATGCCGGAAAAGGTAACTACGAACCGGCGGAAGCCGCCTACCAAATGGCATTGAAGCTGGACCCTAAAAATGCCCATGCGCTGGAAGGTTTGGGCCTCATTCAACTGAATACCGGCAAACAAGCCGAAGCCAAGCAATCGCTGACGGCCGCCGTAGCCACCGATCCAAGTCTGTGGCGGGCCTGTAACGGCTTGGGATTGATTGCTGATAAGAATGGCGATTATGTGCAAGCAGCGCAACATTATAAAAGCGCATTGAGAACCAAGCCGGATCTACCGATACTTATGAATAACCTGGGCTATTCCAAGTATCTTTCCGGTGATTTACAGGGGGCCATGCAGTTGTTTGACGCCGCATCGAAACTCGATGGCAAATATGACTCGGCCTGGCTAAACCAAGGTTTAGTACAGGCCCGTCTCGGCAACGATGCCGCCGCCATTAAAGCTTTCATGCATGTCCTGAACGAAGCCGACGCTTACAATAATCTTGGCTATATTTACATGATGAATGACCGGACACCCGCGGCTTACGAGTATTTTCAAAAGGCGATTTCATCATCGCCGACCTATCACAAACTGGCCAACGAAAACCTGAATCGACTGCATGCTATGGATAACTGAGGCGATGTTCAAGGATGCATATACCTGAATTGTTCAGGATTTTGTTCATTTTTAAAATGTAAATTAACAGGATTAATTTGCAATCCGCTATATTTATAAAGCAAAAAAGTTGTGTAGATACCTATACCCCGGAAGCAATAGTGCGTGTATTTTCACGGAGCTTTATCATAGTTAAAATGCCGGCCTTCCCGTGTATCGCGTTGCCTACAGGGATGTAGGTACTTAGCGCGAGCAGGATGCGAAAGCTGCGAGTCATTACGTGCTTATGCTTGACGCCATTTATTGGGTATCAAACGAAGGAAGCAAGACGGCTGGGGTCGCCGAAAGTATTAGCAATCGCGTTATTTGTGCCACTTGCCTGGGTAGGGATGCCCAAAACAAACTTTCGCAAAAATGGCGACTCCCAGTCTAATTAAATAACTTTATCACATTAGGACACGCGTCCGCATCAACCCAAATCCTCATAATCAAGCTCTTTATCCAGTTAATTTTGCTGCAAATGTTAATATAGTGCGTTATAATGCTCTGATAAACAAACACATTTCTCCGCGCTTACGCGCCTTCTAGCTTCCAACAGGTAAATCCATGTCCAATGATGTTTCTACATTACCCTCTTTTAGTGATTTAGCTCTGATTGAACCGGTGCTAAGAGCACTGAAAGATGTCGGTTATGAAACACCTTCGCCCATACAAGCACAAACCATCCCGCTCCTACTGCAAGGCAAAGACGTTCTGGGGCAAGCACAAACAGGCACCGGTAAGACCGCCGCCTTTGCATTACCCATTTTGTCGCGCATCGACCTCAAGCAAAAAGACCCGCAAGTACTGGTTCTGGCGCCAACTCGCGAACTGGCCATTCAGGTGGCAGAAGCGTTTCAACGTTATGCCGCGCACTTAAAAGGTTTCCATGTTCTGCCTATCTACGGCGGACAAGACTACACTACCCAGCTACGCCAGCTAAAACGCGGCTCTCATGTGGTTGTCGGCACACCGGGCCGGGTTATGGATCACATGCGTAAAGGCACGTTAAACCTGAAAGGTCTCGGCTTTCTGGTTCTTGATGAAGCCGACGAAATGCTGCGTATGGGCTTTATTGATGACGTGGAATGGATTCTTGACCAAATTCCGGAAAAAAGACAAATAGCCTTATTTTCTGCGACTATGCCTTCGGTTATTCGCAAAATCGCTCAGCAATATCTTAATGAGCCTGAACATATCACCATCAAAGTAACCACCGCATCCGCTGAAAACATACGCCAACGCTATTGGCTGGTCAGCGGCGTACATAAGCTGGACGCGCTAACCCGGATTCTGGAAGCGGAAACGTTTGACGGCATGATTATCTTTGTCAGAACCAAAACTTCAACCGTTGAGCTGGCAGAAAAATTGGAAGCGCGCGGTTATTCCGCCGCCGCGATTAACGGCGACATGTCTCAAGCGTTACGTGAGCGCGCCATTGCCAACCTGAAAAACGGCAAACTGGACATCTTAATAGCGACTGACGTTGCTGCTCGCGGACTGGACGTAGACCGCATCACCCACGTCGTTAACTATGACATTCCTTACGATACCGAATCTTATGTTCACCGTATCGGCAGAACAGGACGCGCAGGACGCACCGGCGACGCCATTTTGTTTATTGCCCCCAGAGAAAGAAATCTGCTGGCTAATATTGAAAAAGCGACCAAGCAAAAAGTTGAAGAAATGGGCTTGCCTTCAACCGAGGTCATTAACAATAAACGTATCTCACGCTTCAAACAAAACATTACCGATACGTTGGCCGCAGAAGAGCTGAGCTTTTTCAGCCAACTGTTGGAACAATACCAACAAGAGCACAATGTAACCGCATTGGAAATAGCCTCCGCACTGGCAAAGCTGGTTCAGGGTGAAACACCGCTGTTACTGCAAAACCTGCCTAAAAAATCTAAAGACAGCCGGGACGACAGACCGTCCAGGGACGATAGATCGGCAAGACCCGACAGGCCGCAAAAAGACCGCAAACCAAAACGCGCATTCGGCGGTGGAGCGGATATTGAAATGGAGACGTACCGGATTGAAGTCGGCCACACCCACGGCGTAAAACCCGGTAACATCGTTGGCGCCATAGCCAATGAAACCGGCATTGACGGCGACCATATCGCGCGCATCAGAATCCAGGACGACTACAGTACCGTTGAATTACCGGCAGGTATACCGAAAGAATTGTTTGAGGAATTGAAAAAAGTCAGGGTAGCCGGTCAGCAACTTAACATCTCCAAAATGAGTGAAGGCGCTAAAAAAGCGGCGAAAGACGACGATAGCGCTAAAAAAGTGGATAAAAGCAAAAAAAGGGTAGGCTCACCATCCAGACGGGCAAAGCCAAAAGCGGCTGAATAACCTGCAACGCTGTGAAAGACCGGCTGCCTCATACGCATCCGGTTAAGCATATTCAATCAATAACATTGACTAACCAGCCACGAAGAAAGCCAAGGTAAAAACTTAGCGCTCTTCGTGGTTTTATGCTTTTAGTTAATACACTTACTGATTCCAAATACACCCCCCTCCGGCTTTTTCAATAGCCTCCAGACGTTGTTGATGCGCGTTTAATTCCTCTTCCGTACAGCGTATGACTTTTAATGCGGGACGATCCGCAGACAAATGTTTAATCTCCCTATTAACAGCCGCCCCTTCCGGCCTTCCCTGCCCTTCATCCAGTAACGAAGACTGTCCGCCGGTCATCAATAAAAACACATCGGCCAGAATCTCGGCATCCAGCAATGCGCCATGCAGATCCCGGTGGCTGTTATCGATCCCGTAACGTTTACACAGCGCATCCAGACTATTACGCTGTCCAGGATGTTTTTTCCTGGCATAGGTCAGCGTGTCGAATACTTTACTGTAATCCGTGACCGTTCCCGTCTGACTATTCAGCCGTGAAAATTCATAATTAATAAAACCGACATCAAACGGCGCATTATGAATAACTAACTCGGCACCCTGAATAAACGCAATAAAGTCCTTAACAACATCCGCAAAACAAGGCTTATCCTCCAAAAACTGGTTGGTGATGCCATGAACCTCAATAGCGCCGTCATCGATTATCCGCTCGGGATTAATATAGGTATGGAACCGCTTGCCGGTTAAGCGGCGATTAACCAGTTCCACGCAGCCAATTTCAATAATTCTGTGTCCTTCCTGCGGATTTAAGCCGGTCGTTTCGGTATCGAGAACTACCAATCGATTTGTAAATGTTCGTTTATCCACACGTCACCTTAAGACTTTTATTAATCATTTTTTAGTATAAATTTTTTAAGCCGACATTACTTATTAATTTTTCAAAGCCAATCGACCGCGTTCGCCCCAACAAAAGTCAATCCTATCCTTTACTGTTTTTCTGTTAGAATTTAATCATACCGTTTAGCGTGACCTTTCCGCACATTACAGAAGACATTGTTATGACCATCAAAAAAAACCAGCCCGATAGAAATAAACTGGATCAAATCGTGACCGATGCACGGCGCAATCAGGAACTCAGGGAGCAGTCTTATCGCGGCCAGGCTCTTAAGTTATACCCTTGGGTATGCGGTCGATGCACCCGCGAATTCGATCATAAAACCCTGACCGAATTGACCGTGCATCATAAAAACCATAACCACGACGACAATCCATCCGACGGCAGTAACTGGGAATTATTGTGCCTTTATTGCCATGATAATGAGCATTCAAGATACGAAGAAACCCGCTTTGACAGCTCAAAATCGGGTAAATCCACCGCGCCTGTCGCCACCCACAACCCGTTTGCAGATCTAAAATCCCTACTGGGTAGCAAGAAGTAATAAGCGTTGGACATTATTTGAAACGCGTTTGCCTTTGATAAAAGCCTCGTCGCTGAACTTCAAAGCCGTTTTTACAACCGGATTCGATAAGATAATCCCTGAACAAGGGATAATGCTGTTCAAAATAGATGCCGTATTTAAAAGGCAACGCAATAGGTAACGCCGAATCCCCAAGAAACAATTCTACAAACTCATCATCCTCGGAATTGCCTGATTTATTAAACGAATGCACCACCTGCCCATCAAGAAAAAAACTGTCGCCCTTTATAAAACAAAGCGTTATTTTAAGATGATTGTTTCTTTTTAACGCCTGATTACTACAAATGGCGATACCTTGTTTACTAATGTTAAGTATTTTTACCGGCTGCTCGCGGTGAAAGAAAACCGGCGTTTTTTTCAAAACAGCATTGATGTCGGTTCTTTCGTACCGTACTTGTTTTCGGGCCGCTTTTTCCACCATGACGTCTACTCCAGATGCGTTTGATTTACCCAAATTCCCTTTCCAAATAAAACATCTTCATAGAAATCACTGATGGTTTTAAAAGCCATATTGAAAGGGGATTATCCATTGAGAACAAGTTGATAGCATCTCAACTTGTTCTCAATAATAAGGTCAAAGCCAACTGTCATCTATTCGTATCATTACCTAAAAATCAGGCGCAATGGTCTGCTCTTGGCGGCTACTTCAAATTTTCAATCAATACATCAGCAAACTCGCTACATTTGACTTCTGTCGCCCCTTCCATCTGCCGGGCAAAATCATAAGTCACCCGTTTACCGGCAATAGCGGCATCCATCGCATTAATGACCGCATCGGCGGCTTCTGTCCAGCCCATATAGCGCAGCATCATTTCGCCGGACAGAATGAGCGAACCGGGATTCACTTTATCCAGATCGGCGTATTTCGGCGCCGTGCCGTGCGTGGCCTCAAAAACAGCGGTGCCGGTTTGATAATTGATATTGCCGCCGGGAGCAATGCCGATGCCGCCGACTTGTGCGGCCAAGGCATCGGATAAATAGTCGCCGTTCAAATTCAATGTAGCGATCACATCGAAGTCTTCAGGTCGGGTCAAAACCTGCTGCAAGGTAATGTCGGCGATAGAGTCTTTAATTAAAATACGCCCTTTTGCCAACGCTTCGGCCTGAACCTTGTTTGCCGCCTCTACGCCAAACTCGGCACGGGTTTTTTCCCAGTGCCCCCAGGTATAGACATGCTCGGGATATTCGCGCTCCGCCAACTTATAAGCCCAATTACGAAACGCCCCTTCGGTATACTTCATAATGTTGCCTTTATGCACAATCGTCAGGGATTTGCGTTTATTGGTGACGGCATACTCGATAGCGGAACGAATCAGGCGCTCTGTGCCTTCCTGCGAGACCGGCTTTATGCCGATGCCGGAAGATTCCGGGAATCGGATTTTTGCGTATTGCTTGGGGAAATTCTCTTTTAACAGCGTTAGAAAAATCTTTACATCGTCGCTGCCTTGTTCAAACTCGATACCGGCGTAAATATCCTCGGTATTTTCCCGAAAAATCACCATATCGACAGCTCCGGGATTTTTTACCGGCGAAGGTACGCCCTGAAACCATCTGACCGGCCGCAAACACACATACATATCCAGTAATTGACGCAAAGCCACGTTCAAAGAACTGATGCCGCCCCCTACCGGAGTAGTCAACGGACCTTTAATGGACACCAGATAATGCTTGCAAGCCTCGACGGTTTCATCGGGAAGCCAGGTATCAAACAAGCGGTGGGATTTTTCCCCCGCATACACTTCCATCCAGTGAATTTTCTTTTGCCCGGAATAGGCGCTTGCAACAGCCGCATCCAAAACACGAACGGCGGCGCGCCAAATATCCGGCCCGGTACCGTCGCCTTCAATAAATGGAATAATCGGATTATCCGGCACGACAAGCTTGCCGTTTTGTAGAGTGATAGCGCTGCCGTTTGCGGGTGGGTTGAGTGTGAGACTAGCCATAACAACTCCTTCAAATAATATTGAGCAATGTTGCGCAAGGTAGCGACGTCGGACCGCACCAACAGTAGGCGCATCAGGCGACGTCTCCATGGACTTAACGCATCATAACAAAAGGCCGGCGATTTGCACCATTTAACCACTGCAGCTGGATAAACACAGGCCTAAAGCACTATAATTTACACAATGATCTGTTTTTTTTAAACTTGGAGAAATGAATGCACGCAGTTACGTTGATAAAAGGTGATGGAATTGGCCCATCAATAATGGATGAAGCTGTTAAAGTTATTGACGCGTCCGGCGTAAAAATTCAGTGGGAAGAAGCGTTTGCCGGTTTGGCCGCTTTTGAACAATTCGGCACGCCGCTGCCGGATGAAACCATGGCATCGATAGACAGAACCCGTCTGGCATTTAAAGGCCCGTTAACCACGGTTGTCGGCGGTTCCGGATTTAGAAGCATTAACGTGGCATTGCGGCAGAAGTATGAGCTGTATGCCAACGTCCGTCCCGCCAAAAGCTGGGCAGGCGTAAAAACCCGCTATGACGATGTCGATATTGTTATCGTCAGGGAAAATACCGAAGGACTCTACGCGGGGCTTGAGCATTATCTAACCCCTAAAAAAGACATCGCAGAAAGTCTGGCCGTCGTCACCCGAACCGGTTCGCAACGCGTGATCGACTATGCTTTTAAATACGCGCAGGATAACAATCGTAAAAAAGTCACCGTTTGCCATAAAGCCAATATCTTAAAATTCACCCAGGGACTGTTTCTGGATGTCGCCAGAGAAACAGCCGTGCGCTACCCCGACATTCAGTTTGACGAAAAAATCATTGATGCATCCTGCATGCACATGGTGATGGACCCGTCGCAATTTGACGTTATCGTCTGCACCAACATGTTCGGCGACATCCTGTCCGATTTGACCGCTGGCCTGGTGGGCGGACTGGGCTTGATCCCCGGCGCCAATATCGGTAACGATGCGGCCTTGTTTGAAGCCGTACACGGCAGCGCGCCCGACATCACCGGGAAAAACCTGGCTAATCCTACCGCTGTGATCATGGCCGGCGTGATGATGCTGGATCATCTCGGCGAACACGAAGCGGCCGCTAAAATAAAAGCAGCGGTTGAAAAAGTGGTTAATGAAGGCAAGTTTGTTACGCCGGATCTAAATCCGCAATCCAAATGCGGAACCATTGAAATGGGCAATGCGATTGTTGAGGCGATGAAGTAAAACAGCATCGTTCCCACGCTCCGGGCGTGGGAACGCAATCATGGACGCTCCAGCGTCCACTACTGATGTTGAATGCGACGCTGGAGCATCGCTTACCGCATTCCCTCGCCGGAGCGTGGGAACGATAAAATGTTTTAAACCCTCTTCCAGGAACTCCCCATGCTAGAACAATACCGCAAACACGTAGCAGAACGCGCCGCCGAAAGCATCGTACCCAAGCCGCTTGATGCAGAGCAGGTTGCCGCTTTGGTCGAGCTGATTAAACAACCGCCCGCAGAAGAAGAGCAATTCGTACTCGATCTGTTGGCTAACCGCGTTCCTGCCGGTGTTGACGAAGCAGCTTATGTTAAAGCGGGATTCCTGGCAGCCATCGCAAAAGGCGAAATCAGCTCACCAATTCTGGATGCGGCGCGCGCCACCGAATTGCTGGGCACCATGCTGGGCGGTTATAACATCGCACCGTTAATCGAATTGCTGGATAACCAAGCGTTGGCTCCGATTGCCGCCAAAGCGCTGTCCCATACCCTGCTGATATTCGACGCTTTCCACGACGTGCAGGAAAAAGCCGATGCCGGAAACCCATTCGCCAAGCAGGTGCTTAATGCCTGGGCGGAAGCGGAATGGTTCACCAGCAAGCCCAAAATGCCTGAAAAACTGACGGTGACCGTGTTTAAAGTAACCGGCGAAACCAATACCGACGATCTGTCACCGGCTCCCGATGCCTGGTCGCGCCCCGACATTCCGTTACATGCCAAAGCCATGCTGAAAATGCCGCGCGAAGGCATCACCAATGCCGAGCAGCAAATCGCCGAACTCAAGCAAAAAGGCTTTCCGGTGGCTTATGTGGGCGACGTGGTCGGCACCGGTTCTTCACGCAAATCGGCGACCAATTCGGTATTGTGGTTCATGGGCAATGATATTCCGTACATTCCGAACAAGCGCGAAGGCGGCGTTTGCATCGGCGGCAAAATCGCGCCGATTTTCTTTAATACGATGGAAGATTCAGGCGCCCTGCCCTTTGAATGCGACGTTACCAAAATGGCGATGGGCGATGTGATCGACATTTATCCGTATGCAGGCGAGGTTAAGCGTCATGACAACGGCGAACTGATCTGCAAATTCGAACTGAAAACCGATGTGATCCTGGACGAAGTACGCGCCGGTGGACGCATTCCGTTAATTATCGGCCGGGGTTTGACTGACCGCGCGCGTAAGGTGCTGGGCTTGGCCGCATCCACGGTTTTTAGCCGTCCGGTTGACGCCAAAGACAGCGGCAAAGGTTATACGCTGGCGCAAAAGATGGTCGGCAAGGCCTGCGGCGTTGCGGGCGTTCGTCCCAATACTTATTGCGAACCGCACATGACCACCGTGGGTTCCCAGGACACCACCGGGCCCATGACTCGCGACGAGTTGAAAGACTTGGCCTGTTTGGGTTTTTCAGCCGACTTGGTGCTGCAATCGTTCTGCCATACAGCGGCGTACCCGAAGCCTGTCGATGTGACCATGCAGCATACGCTGCCGGATTTCATTATGAACCGTGGCGGCGTGTCGCTACGTCCCGGCGACGGCATTATCCATTCATGGCTGAACCGTATGTTGTTACCTGATACCGTCGGCACCGGCGGCGATTCGCATACCCGCTTCCCTATCGGCATCTCATTCCCTGCCGGTTCCGGGCTGGTGGCGTTTGCCGCCGCAACCGGCGTGATGCCGCTGGATATGCCGGAATCGGTACTGGTTCGCTTTAAAGGCGAAATGCAACCGGGCATTACCCTGCGCGATCTGGTCAATGCGATTCCTTACGTGGCGATACAGCGCGGCTTGCTGACCGTTGAAAAACAAGGCAAAAAGAACGTGTTTTCAGGCCGCATCCTGGAAATCGAAGGCTTGCCGGATTTGAAAGTGGAGCAGGCTTTCGAATTGTCCGATGCATCGGCGGAGCGCTCTGCCGGTGGCTGCACGGTGCGTTTGAACGAAGCGCCGATCCGCGAGTATCTGAATTCTAATATCACTTTATTGAAATGGATGATAGCCGAAGGTTACGGCGATGTGCGCACCATCGAACGCAGGATCAAAGCCATGGAAGAATGGCTGGCTAATCCGGTATTGCTGGAGCCGGATGCCGATGCGGAATACTTTGAAATCATCGAAATCGACATGAGCGAAATCAAGGAACCGTTGCTGGCCTGCCCCAACGACCCAGATGACGTAAAAACCCTGTCCGCTGTAGCCGGAACCAAAATCGACGAAGTGTTTTTGGGTTCCTGCATGACCAATATCGGTCATTTCCGCGCCGCCGGCAAATTGCTGGAAAAACACCAAGGCGAATTGCCGACCCAATTGTGGGTAGCCCCGCCGACCAAAATGGATCAAACCCAGTTAACCGAGGAAGGCTATTACAGCACCTTCGGTAAAGCCGGTGCGCGCACCGAAATGCCGGGGTGTTCATTATGCATGGGTAATCAGGCGCGGGTCGCCGAAAACGCTACCGTGGTTTCCACTTCAACACGGAACTTCCCTAACCGTTTGGGTAATGGCGCTAATGTGTATCTATCATCGGCTGAGCTGGCGTCAGTATGTTCGATCCTGGGTAAAATTCCGACTTTTGACGAATACATGCACTATGCAAGTCAGATTAACGAAACAGCCGAGGATACCTATCGTTATTTGAACTTTGACCGGATGGATAGTTATCGGCAAAAGGCTGGCTGATTCTCGCAGGGTTTTCTCGTTTCCAGGCGCCGCGTGGGAACGAGGTAATTAGTGATGTATCGCACAATTTGTATCAACGTCATCCCGGCAGGGATTGCCGGGAACCAGAACACAGGGACGTGCTAGAATGAATGTATGGAAAAACAACCCTGTGTTTATATTCTTGCCAGTCGCCCTAATGGGACACTTTATATTGGCGTCACATCCAATCTAATCGGGCGCGTTTATCAACACCGTCAGAAACAGATCGCCGGGTTTACCCAACGTTACGATGTACATAATTTGGTCTGGTACGAAGTGCACGAACAAATGGAAAGCGCCATTTTTCGGGAGAAACAACTCAAAAACTGGTCTCGCGTGGCTGAAAAACGGTTGATCGAATTGAGCAATCCCATGTGGCAAGACGTGTCGCCTGATCTGGGGTTGCCATCCCTGGCAGCTCGGCAATTGCTCCATGCATTGCTCTACCACCTGCATCCATGCAGTCGTGGATCCCGGCATTCCCTGCCGGGATGACGAGCTACATTGTTATCTGTACCCCTCGCAGGGAAACATGCTCTTCCACTTGCAAAAGCAACCATGCCAGAAATAACCTTTCAACAAACAATCACAAAACTGTCCCAAGACAACCCCGGCTTGCTGGAAAAGCAATACAACGGCCTAGTAGCGCAAGGCCACATCCAACACGAGTCCATGCAAATCACCGCCTTACACCACCTGCAAACCTTACTAGACAACTTGCTGGCAACTGTCGAGTACGAGCAAAAATCAACACTACATAAATTCATCCTACCCAGACCTGCCAACTTCCAAAGCCTGTATATATTCGGCAACGTAGGCCGAGGCAAGTCCATGCTAATGGATTTGTTTTTCGAGGCCTGCCCGATCCGCCAAAAACGCCGGGTGCATTTTCACGCATTCATGCTGGAAGTCCACGCCTTCATCCACCAATGGCGCAGGAAAAACAATACCGATGCCATTTCCGCCTTGGCAAAACATATCAGAGAATCGGAACTGCTGCTTTGCTTCGACGAGTTTCATGTCTCCGACATAGCCGACGCAATGATTTTGGTGCGGCTGTTCCGCAGGCTGTTCGAATTGGGCATCGTGGTCGTGATCACCTCCAACTGCCATCCCAACGAACTCTATCATGACGGCCTGCAACGGGAGTTGTTCCTGCCTTTTGTCGGACTCCTGCAAGAAAAAGCCAAAGTCATAGAACTGGTTGCAAACCGGGATTACCGACTCAGCCATTTACACGCGCTGAAGAACACTTATTATTATCCGCTGGATGAGCAGGCCGCCAACTTCATACGGCAAAGTTATAACGAATTGACTAATTTTGCCCCGCTGAAACCGGGCGTTGTGGAGGTATTAGGCAGAAAAGTAGCGCTGTCAGCGGTACACGGCAATGTCGCCCTGACCTCCTTTGACGAACTGTGCATGCATGCCTTAGGCCCGGCCGATTATCTGGAAATCGGCAACCGCTTCGACATCGTGATACTGGCCAATATTCCAAAACTGACCAACGAAAAATGCAACGAAGCCAAGCGCTTTGTCACGCTGATCGATGCGCTGTACGAGCATAAAGTGAAACTGATCTGCACCGCCGAAGTACCGGCTCAGGAGCTTTACACCTCCGGCGAAGGCTCGTTTGAATTCGAACGAACGGTGTCGAGATTGATCGATATGCAGTCGGAGAGTTATTTGCATATTGAGCATACCAGTCGGTGACAGCAACTGTTATTTTGAGGCATTGAATTCCGGCATAAAAAGTTTGCCATCAATATTGAATAACCGTAGAGTGCTGTCTAATTAGTGGCAAGGCGCATAGGTACATCGGATGCATTTTGACTGGAATCGAAAAAAAGCCGTATCAAACCGACGGTAAGCATGGCGTTACTTTTGCGGAAGCATCCATGCATTGCGCGATCCGTTTTCTGCTACAGCTCACGACCCTGAACACTCCGAAGACGAGGAACGGTTTATAACATTCGGCGTTTCCTCGCAGAACCGACTGCTTACGGTTTCACACACTGATCGAGTAGATGCGGTTCGCATTATATCCGCACGAACAGCAACCAACACTGAAAGGCAAATCTATGAAAAAGGTTAAATCAGAAATAACGGACGAGCTGAGACCGGAATATAAAAGGTCGGATTTTGGCGAGTTTGTGCGTGGTAAATATGCAAACCGTATTAAGGATGAGACTAATGTCGTGCTGCTAGAACCCGATGTTGCGCAAGCCTTTCCAAACGACGAAGCTGTGAATAAAGCGCTACGCTATCTGTTGGAAGTGGCGAAAGCGTCAACCCACCTAACAGAGCGTTCAGACGAGTTTCGTTAATGCTTCGTTTGTAGGTTCCGCATGCCGCCAAAATGTCGGGCAACGAAAAGAAGTTGCCCGACCTGACTCCACGTTAGGCAACCCTAGAGGACATCGATGCCGCTCCCCACACCACCGCCAAATTGGGAGACCGATGAAATATCAAAGTTCATCGACGCTTCGCGTAACAATGAATTCGCCACTTACGCAAATCTGAAAGACGATATTCACCGCTTGATGGACATTGATATTTCATACCGAAAAGCGATTGATGGGCTCAATCATACAAAGGAGTGGTTTGCCGGATTTTTCCTTTTGCGGGCTCACTCCAATTTCCTAGCGGCTTGTCGCTTATCGTGGTCAGGCCAAATTCCAGAGAGCTACGCAGTCCTGCGCTCGTGTTTGGAGAACGCGTTGTATGGGTTATACCTGGCCCACAATCCCGGTTCGCGCGAGACTTGGCTTCGCCGCCACGATAGTGACGCCGACAAGAAGAAAGTTAAAGATGAGTTCAAAATCGGAACGTTTTTGAAGCTGGCGAAAACTGTTGATCAGTCGGTGGGCGAAGTGGCCGCATCACTTTACGAACGGACTATAGACTGCGGCGCCCATCCTAACGAGCGTGCGTTAATGCAATCTCTTCAGATCAAACACGAGACTGATCTAATCGAGTTCAAGACTGTCTACCTCGAAGGAGACTCTGATCAACTTAGACTATTGTTAAAGACTTTGGCCCAAGTGGGTGTCTGTACCCTTTCATTGTTCCGCATCACCTACCGGGAACGTTTCGATATTCTGGGAGTGACCGCAGCGCTTGACCATATAAAGAAGGGACTCTGATATTTTCTTTGCTCATGAGAGCTGCAATACGGATTCGCGCTAGCAATCCGCCACATAATCGGGATGACATAATCACAATCGAAACAGCAAGTAGCCTGGATGAAGCTTGCGGAATACAGGGCTTTGTGACTCCGATTATCCTGTATTCCGCTACGCTCCATACAGGCTACGTGTCTAAATTACCGGTAACTAATGAAAAGTTACCCCCCCGCAAAATATCTTGTTGAAAATAAAATTATAAATTCCTAACCGTGAATAGCGCCGCCGAGCGCCGGGACGACAATATAATTAGGTAAATAACCAATAAAGCCCTATTCTGGTCGGTTTTTCAACCCGTCACAAACTTCACCGCAGCAGCGATGTTATTAAACCTCCCACCAATTGCACTTACAGGGGCAGCAAGTTTTGAGTTTACACAGTTATCAATCGGTAGATCGCGAGCAATTAGCCAAGGACATCGGCGAAATTCACCAACAAGCTTTAGCCAATATCGGCATAGACGATTTTAAGCATTTAACCAGAATGGAACGCTGGGGGAAAATTTGTTCCATCATCGGCTATGGCACGGCTTGGATTTTCCCCAATCCGATTTCCGCGCTGTTAATCAGCCAAGGCAGTTTCACGCGCTGGACACAAGTGGGGCATCCGATTGTTCATAGAGCCTACGACAAAGTTGAAGGTGTCGATAAAAATTACACCAGCAAAAAATTCGCGCAAGGTTGGCGACGCTTTATGGATTGGCCGGACTGGTTTACTGTCGCGGGCTGGCATCATGAACATGACGTACTGCATCATTACAGTTTGGGTGAAAAAGCCGATCCCAATAATGCGCAACACAATATGGAATGGCTAAGACAATCAGGCCTGCCGATGTGGCTACGCTATGTGATCGTGGCGTTTTTTTCCGGGATATGGAAATTGGTTTATTACACGCCCAGAACCCATAAGGAATTGCACTTAAATTCTGCCAGGCAGCAGGGTGAGCCTAAACCCGTGATGACCCGCATCGGCGCGTGGAGTCTGTTTACCGAGCAGGGCAGATCATTCTGGCTGCAAAGTATTTTGCCTTACATCGCCTATCGCTTTGTGTTGCTGCCTTTGCTGTTTTTACCGTTGGGAAGTTTTGCTGTTATCAGCGTGTTGATTAATTCAATTCTGGCGGAAATTTTCACCAATATGCACAGTTTTCTGGTGATGATCCCGAATCATGCCGGGGATGATGTGATGATGTTTGACGAAAAAGCCAAAGGCAAAGGCGAGTTTTATCTGCGGCAGATTTTAGGATCAGTCAATTATCCGACGGGTTCTAATTTGAATGACTTTTTTTACGGCTGGTTGAATTATCAAGTCGAGCATCATTTGTGGCCCAATATGCCGTTAAGTCAATATCAAAAAGTGCAGCCCCAAGTGATGGCGTTGTGCAAAAAACATAACATCCCTTATCTCCAACAGTCCGTTTTTAAAAGATTGTTGAAAGCGGTGGATGTTATGGTGGGGAAAACTTCGATGTTGAAGCCAGTCGCTGCATAAATGAGAAAAACCGGGGCTGGTTTTGCAAGTTGATTGGAGTCAGAGTAAAAACTAATACCTAACCTTGCTCTCAACCGAAGCGAGGTTATTATGCCGTTTTATTTTTCAGCTAACCGGACCGCACCCGGTTAGCTTTTCGTGATGCATTATGGGCGACTCATATACCCCTAATCATATACCTCCGAATGAACGGATCACGAATACGTTATTTTCGATAATCCTGTTGCTCTACGTGGGTTAACTATCTCTACATTCCAGGCAAGCGAAGCAAAGGCATTCATCTTCACGATATTCCCGCATGGGTTATGTATGACGCTTTTATTTGCGCATGTCTTGTAATGCTATCTGTGGTTGTTGACCATTACGATAAACGCAACAATGAAACAATGAAACAATGAAACAAACTACAAGCGGTTTGCTGATCCATTTCGGGTATTGGGCTGGTGCTTCTTTGCGCTGTCGATTGTTCTGGCGATTATGCGATAAAGCTGGGCAGATTCGCCTTTAAGCAATCCGCCATGAACGGGGCCTTTAACTCCGGATTTTTCCAATACGCCCGATCTTTTCTGATATTGTGCATTGTTGACGGTTTGCAGGCCCCTACCCCCCCTACAGCAATACGAGGCGCATCATTCGAAAACTCCCGGCTTAATCTCAATATAAGTTTTATCCGGTATTCTATCGGCTTTTTAAACACTGACTTAACTCAATGAGAGGAAACTATGCAGCAAAAAACGATTCTAACGCTCTGTGCGTCGTTGGCTATTTCTGTGGCTTTGGTCAACAATGCCGATGCCGCAAATTGGAAAGATGTACTTAATGCTGTCAATAGCAACGTCAATGGTCAGGCAAATAATACAGGACAAGCATTGCAGCAGGGTCAACAGGCTGTTAATAATGCAGCCCAATCGGTGCAGCCCGGCAGTCTGGCCGAATTATTAATGCAGCGAACAGGCGTGACGGGAGCTCAGGCTCAAGGAGGCGCGGGCGCTTTGTTTCAGATTGCTAAAACCAAGATGTCGACGGATTCATTTACCCAGCTGGAGCAGTCGGTTCCGGGTATGCAGGGAATGCTGGGGGCTGCTGCGCCTGCCCTATCGCAACAGGGTGGTTTGGCGGGACAATTGTCTTCTATAGCAGGCGCTTCGGGTGGAACGGCAGGGAATTTGATTTCTGTGGTTTCCGCTTTTCAGCAGCAGGGCATGTCGCCTGCGATGATTCAACAGTTTATCCCGGTGGTAATTGATTATGTCAAAGCCCGCGGCAATGACGCTTTGGTAAATACCTTAAGTACTGCATTAATCGGGCGTTGATCTAGAAGAATATCGGACTTCCCACTTAAAGCGGGATGCGCGTAAGACTTAATCGTTCGTCCTGAGTCCTTCGACGCTGCCAGGGAGTGCCTTATTGAAAGAGTAGACGTTCGGCCGTTTATGGTTCGACAAGCTCACCACGAACGGCTGAATCTAAATGCTCCATGTTAAATTGAAGATTGAATATCGGCTTTAAGGGTATCGAGACAAACGTACCATCATCTCAACAGGGATGCCGAGTTGTGTAGATACTTATGTCGTCGTATAGGTTGAAGCGTTCCAAAAAGCGAGATCCAGGCCGTAAACAGAATAGCCGCCCATCAAGTATTAAGAATCACTTTCAGTTTTTTACCTGGAGTAAGCGCATTACTTATAGTTGGTGAATTCCATTTACGCAGGTCTGCGATTGAGACATTAAATTTACGGGAAATTTGTGCCAGCGAATCGCCTTGCTTAACGGTATAACTAATTGAACGAATCCCGGCAGCAGATGCCGCTACAGCCTGTTGATTAGCGGCTTTGATGGTCAACTTCTGGCCTGAAACCAATGCAGATTTTGCAGTGATTTTGTTCCAGCTCGCTATATCGTTAACGCTAACCGAAAACTTCTGCGCGATATTCCAGAATGTATCGCCTGGTTTTACGACATAGGTCTGGGCGCTTCCGGGTTTATTGCCGGCTGTTTTGACTGCGAGTTGGGTATCCGCTGATTTTTGTGCCGTCGGCATTTTTAAAAGCATGCCGGAGTGGATGGAATTACTGGTTAAATGATTGGCCTGACGAATCGACTGGGGCGTTGTATTATTTTTGTCGGCAATAGATACGAGGCTTTCCCCGGCTTTAACTTTGTGTTGGCTTGGGATGGTCTGGATTTGATCATGTCGAATTTGCGCCATTGTCTCGTCATGGTAACGCTTCATATCGACCCGTTCATCATAGGGCAGTTGAGCCAGGTTTTGTTTGAATGATTGCGCTTTGGCAACGGGAATTAGTAAGTGATGCGGCCCCTGCGGCGCTGTGCTTGAGTGGTTAAACCCGGGATTTAATTTTAAAAATTCATTCAGCGGCGTATTAGCCAGTTCCGCAGCTTTGTTTAAATCCAGTTGGGATTTGACATCGACAAGCTCACAATACGGCTTATTGGGGATGTGTTGTAAATCAATATTGTATTTATCGGCATTGGCAAATATTCTGGCGATAGCCAGCAACCGCGGCACATAGTCCGCCGTTTCCTTGGGAAGATCTAATGACCAGTAATCCGTTGCCAGATTGAGGTTTTCATTTTTTTCGATCGCTTTTCTTACATTGCCTTTGCCGTAATTGTAGGAGGCCAGTGCAAGATGCCAATCGCCGTCAAAAGTCTCGCCCAAGTGTTTAAGAAAAGAGGTTGCCGCTTTGGTTGAGGCATAAACATCGCGGCGACCGTCGTACCAGGCGTTTTGTTGAAGGCCGTACAGACGACCGGTAGCCGGTATAAATTGCCAGAGTCCTGACGCATCGCTTTTTGAGTAGGCTTCCGGCAGAAAGGCGCTCTCAACGATAGGCAGTAAAGCCAGTTCGCCGGGGATATTTTTTGCTTCGACTTCGTCGAGTATAAGATGCAAATAAGGTTCCGCTCGTTGCTGAACTCTGGCAAGATAGGCTGGGTGTCGTAAATACCAGTTTATCTCGCGATCAATCCGCTCGTTTTCAATTTCGGGTAGCGAATATAACGATATTAATCGCTCCCAAACCGTATTTTTGTATTTCGATGGTACATTGTATTTTTGTTTGCCGAACGGATGGAGAGCATGCCTCACATAGCTGTTATCCATTTCAGCGCTGGCAGGCGGCCTATCGTTAAAAGAGTCTTTTGAGGTTGTAGAGCAGCCTGTTGCAATTAAAAAGATCAACACTAATAAAAATTTGACTGACCTGTTAAAGTTAACGCGCATCGTCTAAGCCTATTAAGAGTGAAGTTTATTATTAGAATGTTACTATTATAGCTTGTTTTTATTGAAAATCATCAAAGTCAGATAGTGTAGAATTCGCACATGAAACGTAATTTCTTATTTGCCTGGTATCAAACTCCTAGAGGCAAGCTGCTACAACAGCTTGAAGCCGACTATTTACAACGGTCCATTACCGTCAGTTGTCAGCAAACCATCTTGCAGATTGGCGGATTAGACTGGGAAAGTGAGTTTATCGACTGTACTTTATACAAAAATTTTACGGTACTCGATGCTAAAAGCATGGGCTGCAATAAGGCCAGAAAAATCCAGGCCAAAGCATACAGCCTGCCCTTGCAAAGTAACAGCATTGATATGATTATAGTGCCCCATTTATTGGAGTTTGATGCCTTTCGGTTTCAAACCATGCGGGAAATAGAACGTGTTTTGAAGCCGGAAGGAATATTGGTCATACTGAATTTTAATCCTTGGAGCCTATGGATTCGATACCAGTATTTGTGGGATAAAAAAATGGCCGATTCCTGGGGGGGACACTTTATTTCCCGCTCAAGAATTTTGGACTGGCTAAGGTTATTAAATTTTGAAGTAACTGTATCGTCGGAATTTAATTTGGATACGGTGAAATCGACTCATGGGAAATTTATAACCCGAGGGCACTCGCTCACATCGACTGCTTATGCGATTAAGGCTATCAAGCGCCGTTACAACCTGATTCCATTAACGCCGGTACGCGCGTTAAACCCCCGTTTAATTCTGACAAACCCACTTAACTCACCGACTACACAACTAAACAAACATGACTGATTCCGTCATTATTTATACCGATGGCGCCTGCCGCGGCAATCCTGGACCGGGCGGCTGGGGCGTAATACTCTGCTACAAGGGAACTATTAAGGAAATCTACGGCGGCGACCCGGACACCACCAACAACCGCATGGAGTTGATGGCGGCGATCCAGGCGCTGGAAATCCTGACCAAGCCCTGCTCGGTGCAGATCAATACCGATTCGAAATATGTCATGCAGGGTATTACAGAATGGATAAGCAACTGGAAAAAACGCGGTTGGAAAACCGCCTCCCGAACGCCGGTTAAAAATGAAGACCTGTGGCGCAGGCTGGATGCCGCCATCCAACGGCACAATATCGAATGGTTTTGGGTAAAAGGCCATTCAGGCCATAAAGATAACGACAGGGCGGATGAACTGGCTAATCTTGGCATTGATTCGTTAAAGAACGAACACGAAATGACTTGAGCGGTTTAGGGGGAATTCATTCATTTTTAGAACACCCGTTTTTAGGGTGATTTACTCAACTCGGCCCTATCGGGTGTCCGTTTTTATTAGGCCACTACCACTTTATGTATGGGGCTATTTATGAGCGAAAAACTTAATTGTTTATTAGCCTTCCCTTTTTTGAATTTTTCTGCTCACTTCATCATTCAAATTCAACAATCAAGCACCTACAATCTTTTCCACAATTCCTGTGTATAACTTTGTGCATAAGCTATAAATAACGCCGTTCAGCCTCGATAAAACCTGCTTCTTTGTTAAATTGTAGTATTTTTATACAAAAAATTATTACAATTAATAATCAATAGGTTGCCATTATAAAATCTTAATAAACGGCACCTGCCTCAAGCTGTGGCTCAATATTTATTACAACAAAACCAATCTGTGCATAAACAACATCCAATAAGCCGATAAGCTATTCAACCGTTAACCAGTTACAATTTTTTATCGCTTTTAACCCGATACGCTTTAGATGTATTTCAAATTCAACTGATGATACCGCCCGCTTATTTACAACTGGAGGCTTTGAGTATGATCGGAATTTTGGAATCATTTCCCAAAAACTCCGCAGGAGGGGGGGGGTGAGAACATTGCCTCTAAAAGAGGCCAATATTTACCCCTGAGTTGTGATGGTTTGTGCCATAACCAGTCGCATTATCTACGCTATCCGGTCGATGACGCTTTTGATGCAAAGACTTATTTCAGATGACTCGTAGCAAAAAAGGCGCTAAATTAATACCCGTCCTTAAAAGTCTAACGACATTCAGTTATCTAATTTGTATCGTAACCAGCTTTTAATACAAACACGAAACGTTAATGAACCAATAGGCTTCAATATCGTTTCCTCTTCGAATGTAACTGGTCACGTTTTTAAAATTGATTAAACAGCAATTCCTACCTGTAAAGCATCAAACCAGTCTAAAAACCGTTTGACATCATCACCTTTAAACATCCGTCCATGCTGTGGAGCCAAAATATCAATATCAAGATTTCTTACCCGTTCAATCCAGACTCTTTTTGCCTGATTTGACGGCATCCATCGTTGATGCCAATAACGCATTTTTTCAACATGCGCAGCAAAATTATCAACAAACACAGGGGCATCAGGACCCTCAATAGCTCCCCCTACATCCCCTGTCATCAGAATTTTAGCTTGAGGGTCATAAACATGAAAATTCCCGGATGAATGCAAATAATGGGCGGGTATAATCTGCAATTCCACGGAATCTAATTTAATGGTTCCGCCGTTATCCGGAATAGGCACATATTCTATTGATTCACAGCTGTAATGCCGCAAAAAACCTTCCCAAATTGCCGGCGCATGGAGCTTGGCATTTGTTAAAGCCTGATCCCATAAACCCAGCGATGAGATCACGTCAGGATCCTGGTGCGAAGCGAATAGATCCGTTATTTGATCTACAGGAGCGTGATGCAACACAGCCGCCATCATCGGAGCAAACAGCTCTGCGCCACCTGGATCCAAAAGCAGGCAGCGGTTAGCCGTACGCACTACATATTGGTTGGTATCGATTACATTGTTGGGCTTGCCTTCATCCCTTCCAAACATAATCCATTGATGCGATCCTTCATATATCTTGGTCGTTTTCATAAAAAACAATGCCTTTTGAGTTAAGCTATTCAGCTATTGCGATAAATGGATAATGCGATTCTGCAACGCTGCACATTATCATGAATGGTATGTGCGGCTTTATCCACACTTTCAGCAACTGCCTGCAGACTCTGCAAATATTCACCGGCCTGTGATGCCTCGATTCTTGAGTTTGCAGCGATAACCCGTGCGGCACGCGCATGATGCATCACCGCTTCAAGTTGGCCTAGCAGTTGCGAAACATCCCGTTTAAACTGCCTCTGGCAATCTTGCATTGAAAGCCTTGCATGATCCACCGGCTCCTGCATAGATTTGGCATAAACGGCACCTTCAGCCATTTTTGCTGCCAACTCAAATTTATTATAAGCAGCCGTTTTTTGGAATTCATCGACAGTTAATCGATATAGCACCAACGCATATATATTGATATTAGTAACCAGCTCAATTGTTTCCTTAGCCAATTCATTAATAAAGTCAGTGATCGGCTGAAATCCTTTTGCTTTATCTCCAGCCCTGAATGCAATAGCCTTGGCATTGGCCGCTGCTAATGATATTTCCTTAGCCACCACCATGACCGCACTTAACTCCGAGGTAATTGAAGCTACTGCAATAAATTGTGATTTGGTCTGATTAGTCATATTTAATTACACAGCGTGAAAGTAACATTTTTTAAAATTCTGTATGTAGCGCAATACGTTACCGATCCTGTTATGGTAAGTCCTTACGAATATATCCATATAAGAAAACGTTGCCAACTACATCCGAAAAAGACGGGTAAGATACTGTTAAAGAACCTTGCCGGCATTGCCTGACTTAACCAAGCTTAAAACCTTATGCGAAACCTCTTCTAACGATACGACATAGTCAGTGCATCCCAACTTGAATGCAGCACCCGGCATACCCCAAACCACGCTGGATTGTTCATCCTGAATAACTGTTTTAGCGCCCGCATCATGCATTTCTTTCATGCCCATTGCACCGTCAGCGCCCATACCGGTTAATAACACACCAATGGCATTAGCGCCCGCACATTGCGCGGCTGAACGAAATAAAACATCAACTGCCGGTTTATGACGATTGACGGGCAGTCCATCGCTTAAATGAATAATATATTTACCTCCCTCTCTGATCACCAACATGTGTCTGTCTCCGGGTGAAAGGTAAATATTGCCGGGTTCAACCGTCTGACCATGCTGGGGAATACAAGCTGACATTTCCGTTGCAAGGTCGATATGCCGAACAAATGACTGACTAAATGCAGCGGGTAAATGTTGCGTTATTAAAATAGGCGGGGTATCTGACGAAAATCCTTTAACTACTGTTTTAATCGCTTCCGTCCCCCCCGTTGAAGCCCCTAAGACAATTATCTTATTGGTGGGACTAATATGTGTTTTTATGGGGGCCGGTTTCAGAATAACATCAACTGAATGTTTCTCTGAAATCTCAGGAACTGTGGCTGCAGGACTTTTGGGCTTAACCACTCTATTCTGAATATTTCCTACTTTAGCTTGTGCCGCAACGATAACTTTGGAAATAATTTCCTCGGCATAGTCATTCAGAGTATTAACAACATCAACTTTAGGCTTGGCAATAAAATCTACAGCGCCTAGTGCCAGGGCATTTAAAGTAGCCTCTGCACCATGTTCAGTCAGTGTGGAGATCATCACAACCGGAGTTGGTCTTAAGCGCATCAAGTTACTTAAGAAGGTTATCCCATCCATGTGCGGCATTTCAATATCCAGAGTCAACACATCCGGATTTAATTGTTTGATCATTTCCCTGGCAATAAGAGGATCTGCTGCCGCGCCGACGACCTCAATATCGGGTGACGAACTTAGCACTTCAGTCAGTATTTTCCTGATTAATGCAGAATCATCAATGATCAGTACGCGTATCTTACCCATAAACTCACTCTAAAAGAAGCCCATCGCCACCATCAATAGGTGCATTTTTAATATCGATTGCTACCACTTTACTTTAAGCGATTGCATCATTGCTGGAATTCATGAAGTTTTTTTGCCCCGACATTCACACGTTTTTTCCGTGTAATATTCAGTGCAGCCACTTCAGAATTTCCAATTTTAAACTTCATTATTCAAGTCTTCTAATATTAGCCTGCGATGCTACTATTACCTTAGCGATTATGTCCTCGGCATAGTCATTCAATGTATTTTCTACATCCATTGTCGGTTTAGCTATAAAATCTACCGCTCCCAACTCCAGGGCAGTTAAAGTCACTTCAGCGTTACTTTCTGTGAGCGCTGAAATCATCACAACAGGCATGGGCCGGAGTCGCATCAAATTACGTAAAAAAGTTATTCCATCCATGCGCGGCATTTCAATATCCAAGGTCAATACATCCGGATTTAATTCCTTGATCATCTCTCTGGCAATAAGAGGATCTTCCGCAGTGCCAACTACCTCGATATCCGAAGAGGAATTTAAAATCTCAGTCAGAACCTTTCTGATTAACAATGAATCATCAATAATCAATACACGTATTTTGTTCATTGCATACTCTTAAAAAAGCTCAACATCACCTTCAACAGGTGCATTTTTAATATTGTTAAAATACTGTCGCTCTCTTTTTACAATTGTATCATTATGCAAATGCTCGATTTTCTTCATCCCGACTTTGCCTGTCCTAGGAAAATAAATTATTTTCCTAGGATAAATATCGCCTAAATCCTGAGATAATAGCGGCAACCCTTCTGTATCAATATATTCCAGGATAAAGTCAATATTTTTAAGACCGACATCAGTTAAGGTTGGAATGATTTTACCGCCGCCAAATACTTTAACTTCCAGGTTTTTTCTTTTGCCGCCATTCATCAAAATGGTATTAATTAAATGCTCCATGGCATAATTCCCGTAGCGGGTTGCGTTGCCGACAACCGCTTCATTGCCTTGTCTCAGTTTATCGGCTGTGGTTTCCGGCAGCATAAAATGATTCATTCCGCCTAATCCTGATACCTTGTCCCTAATACATGCCGATATACAAGACCCTAATACGGTTGTAATCAATTCATCATCTTGAGTTACGTAGTATTCACCGGGCAAAATCTTTGCGGCAATCACACCACGCTCTTTATCCATATACCTGTTAATGTGATCAAAACCGTCGATGGAAGGTAGACCAATCTCATTGCTAGCACTCATTAGTATTTACGTATTTTTCCTGTAACTGGTACATGCAACCAACTCAAATTCATTTGAAAGCTGGTTTAATGATTCTGAATGTCCGATAAATAACCATGATCCGCTAGATAACATTTGAGCATATCTTTGCGCAAGCAATGTCTTGGTTTCACGGTCAAAGTAAATCAGAACATTGCGACAAAAAATAAAGTCAAAATGGCATTTCATCGGCCAATCTTGCATCAAATTTAACTTTTTAAACTGAATAATTTGCTGTAATTGAGGTCTTACCTTTACTTGGCCGGACTGCGATGATTTACCGCGCATAAACCACCGTTTAAGTATATCTTCTGATAAGTCACTGACACGATCTTCGGTGTAAATACCCTCCGATGCTGTTTGTAAAACATTAGTGTCCAAATCAGTTGCCAAGATCTTAATATCCCAGTCGACGGGTACATTTTCCAGCAAGGTAATCGCTAAGGAATAAGGCTCTTCACCAGTCGAGCAACCGGCGGACCACACCCTGATTTGCTTTGAGGTTTTATTCCTAATCAAGACTTCTGGAATAACAACATCACGGACATAGTCAAAATGATGCATTTCCCTAAAAAATGCGGTTAGATTGGTTGTTATGGCGTTGATAAATTCAGTAAACTCGTGATCCGGGTAATTCTTAAGATACTGACAATACTCCTTAAAATCCGCCAGTCCGAGTTTCCTTACCCGCTTGGACAGCCTGGAATAGAACATATCAAATCTTTCATCAGGAACCTGGATACCTGAATGTTCATTGGACAATTTTCTTAAAAAATTAAAGTCATCCGCAGTGAATTTAAATTCGCGAACCTTCTCAACAATGGCCATCTTTAAACTATTTCCCGTCCGTCAAAAATCACGCGTCATGAACATCGAGTACATCCAACAAACCCAGCAAGTGGGCAGACTCAACAAATCGTGGGGATGGATAAATAATGGTTACTTTCTTTTGTAACTTAACTGCACTTTTTTTCAATGAAACAAGCAATTGTAAAGTAGCTGTATCTATTGATGATACGTCGGATGCATTTATTTCGATTTCATCATGCATGGCCAATGAATTCTTCAGCTTTTCGTGCAACTTGACTACATTCTGAATAGTCAACGTAGCGTCTAAATCAATTTGAGAACCCTCCGTTTCCCCTGATACCGAATCATCGGTAGCTGCTTCCTGCGCGCTTGCATCCATGGTGTAGTCGTCAGCCATTTCTGCTATCAAAGCACTAGCGCTTTCGTCCTCAATTTCATCTATTACTAATTCATTCTCTTTAGTTATATTTAAAATTGCACTTTCATCGCTATCCCCTATTAAATCATCCGTAATCAAATGATCTTCATTTTTATCGGTATCGCTATCCATCCACGCTAGAGGATCGTATCCGATTAAATTATTTTCTTCACTTGTTGCCATACATCACCTTGCTTTCAAGAAAATCATGAGCAAGGCTACGAAAATCCCTTGCCGAACGACTTTTCGGACTATATTCTAAAATTGTTTTACCAAAGCTGGGACATTCTGCAAGCAATGCCGTTTCTCTAACGACTGTTGCTAATATTTGCTCAGGGAAATGCGTAAGTAAAACATTTAATACCTGACTCGATATTCTTCTATTGGGTGAATATCGCGACATCACCAATAATGTTTTATATTTCCGCTGCAAAGCCTTCTCAAACCTCTTAATCGTACCCATTAGATGGGATAATCCTTGCAAGGCAAGAAAATCACTGGCCATAGGAATTAGAATCTCGTCAGCTGCAATCAATGCATTCGCAACCAGCAATCCTGAAGAGGGTGGACAATCAATAAAAACAAAGTCCTGATCTGTAAGATTTCCATGCAAGGCATTTTTTAATAAAACACCGCGAGGTGAATTATTGCCGGTTAACTGCTCAATATCCTTAAGTTTTGATCCTGATGTAATTAATTGCAGATTATCCCTGACGGAAATAAGCTGCTGATGAACTTCTTTCTTTTTCAGCATAGCTTCATCAATACCGCCAATATCCTGCGCTGTAATACCTAAAGAAACGGCTAAATGGCCTTGTGGATCAAGATCGATAGCGGTAACTTTTGAGCCCAATTCTGCAATCGCATGGCATAAATTTGCAGTCGTAGTCGTCTTGCCAACACCGCCTTTCTGATTAATTATTGCGACAATTCTCACCTGTCACACCAAACTTTCAATACCCTCAACCTCATCGGGATTGAGCAATTTATCAACGTCCAGCAGCATAATCATCTTTTTCTTATACACATGCATACCTCGCATGTAGCGCGTATCAATTTTTGAACCGAAGTTTGGGGCTTTTTTGATGTCTTCCAAATTAATATCCAGCACATCAGAAACCGCATCTGCCACTATGCCCATTACAAACTGGTTTGCGCCATGTTCAACACAGAGCACAATAACTACTGTTTTTGGAGAATAATCGAAATGCTCCAGAGAAAATCGTTCCCGTAAATCGATGATAGGCACGACGGACCCGCGTAAATTCAACACACCTTTAACAAAAGCCGGCGTATTCGGTATCACGCGAACAGCTTCCCAGCCACGAATCTCTTGTACTTTCAAAATTTCAACTCCATAGGCTTCGCCTGCGAGTTGAAAGGTGAGAAATTGCTCTACCCGACTATTATTTGACTGCACATCTGTTGTCATTGTTATAGTTTCCTGTCGGTTATATAGTTTGCAGCTTTAAACATCATTAAAACTCTTCCCATTCGTCGTTGCTATCGCTTTTAGGCTTATTTGGTGATAAAACAGAAACTACAGGTTTTTTTACTGTTGCTCTTATTGGCGTTACAGGCGCCTTACTGTGCGCAACTTGCCTGGTCGCTGCAGAAATATTCTTTGAATTGACTCTAAAGAAACTAAGCAACTGGGTCATATTGGTAGACTGCTCACTCATAGCAATGCTACCGGCGGCGGCCTGTTCGGCCAAAGCCGCATTCTGCTGAGTAATATCGTCCATTTGAGAAACCGCTTGATTGACTTGCTCAATACCTGCTGATTGCTCCGAACTGGCACTGGCAATGTGCGCAACGATGTCGCCAACTTTTGCGACGCTATCGACAATTTCAGTTAACGCTGCACCTGTTTCATTAACGAATGCCGTTCCGGCACGCACTTTCTGTACACTGTTCTGGATCAGTTCATTACTTTGCTGTGCAGCGGTTGCACTGCGTTGGGCCAGATTACGAACCTCTGTTGCAACAACCGAGAATCCACGCCCCTGCTCTCCTGCCCTGGCCGCTTCTACAGATGCGTTTAATGCCAATAGATTAGTTTGGAATGCAATTTCATCAATGACACCAATAATTTCAGCGATTTTGTTACTGCTTTCATTAATTTCCTGCATTGCAGCGATAGCAGACTTAACTACGCCACCGCCTTTTTGAGCGAGTTGACTTGCTGAATTAACAACCTCAGTCGCTTGCACCGTATTCTGCGCATTATTTTTTACGGTACTGGCCAGCTCTTCCATACTGGCTGCCGTCTCTTCAAGACTGGCCGCTTGTTGCTCGGCTCGATGTGACAGGTTGTTATTACCACTGGCCATTTCTTGTGATGAACTATCTATAAAGTCAGCGGCATCCCTGATTTGAATGATAAATTCGCTGAGCTTTGCCAAGGTTGCATTAATATTATTCTTGCATTCAGCATAAACACCTTGGTATTCATTAGTAATAGCGGTGGTTAAATCACCTTCAGCCATGTTTTCCATGACCCTGTTAACGTCGCCAAACACACTTTCTATAACATCCGTTAATTCATTGATGCCGGCAGACAGTGCTTTGGTAAATCCCTGCTTATCACTTAACTTTATGCGCGCACTTAAGTCACCGGCTTTAACGCCCTGCACCAATTGATCGATTTCTTGCTCAATTAACACTTCATGGGTTCTATCCTGCCATTCAGTCACATAACCAATACGCTCACCATCGCTATTAACGGGGCTAGCGATAAGACTCATATACCGACCACCAATGACCAGTTGCGATCTAAGTGATTCTTGTGATTTTTCCAATTTCCCACTTTTAATAGTAGCGTGATATAGATCAACATTTGACCCCATCAACTTATCGGCGGAAAAATCAGGTAACTGGCTGCGAATATCGCTTTCCGCTGTCTTGAACATTCTCTGAACGCTATCGTTCATGTAAATAATTTCAAAATTCTTATTCGCTACCATGACAGGAGACTGAACGTTATCCAGAGCCTGTGTAATCCGTTTGGACTCTGAGAGGCCTTGCTTGTAATCAGCCAAATCTACACCCAGCTTGACTTCCATACAATACAATCCACGCAAAAAATCGCCCAGTTGATCGTCCCGTTTCAAGTTCACCTTATTTCCGAAGCTTCCACTGCTCAACCGGTAACAAATAGTGATTGCAGTTTCCAGCGTATCGGTTATTACCTTGGTCATATTGATACTGAGTGCCGATGCCATCATGGCTAACAAGGCAACACCTGTTAACAAGACGTACTCCTGCGTCAAGAACAATCGATACATCAGAAAAAAGATAGGTGTCAAGAAAGCGAAAACTACAAAAGCATTCTTTTTCGCTATTGCAATTTCGCTAATTGATTTGAACATCGCAGTTAAACCGGTCGGCTTTAACTTTACTTCACCGGCACTGATTTTCTTGTATAACTGTTCAGTTGCCGGAATCACATCACGCTTCGGAGGGTGTCGAACAGAAAGGTACTCATAGACTTTTCCGTCTTTAAACAACGGCATGGCATTTGCCTCGACCCAGTAATGGTCGCCGTTTTTACACCTATTCTTCACCAGTCCCTGCCAGGGTCTAAGCTGTTTTAAGGTTATCCATAGATCTTCATAAGCCTCAGCAGGCATATCGGGGTGACGAACTATATTATGTTCCTGTCCCATCAACTCATCACGGGTAAATCCGCTGATTTCAACAAATGCATCATTGACGTAGGTAATACGTCCCATCAAATCGGTTCTTGAAACCAAAATGGTGCCTTTTTTCAGAATGACCTCATTATTAGTTAACGGCATATTAATTTTCACGTTACCTTACCTCTCAAACCATGCCAAATACATTTACCCACACGGGGTATTTGAAAATCATTAACTTTCATCCTGGTCAAGCTCTTCCAACTTCAGCAATTTGTCCACATCAAGCAGCATCACCATGCGTTCATTAACCGATACCAATCCGTTAATAAATTCATTGCTTACTTTAGTTCCAAAATCCGGAGCACTTTGAATTTCGGTTTTATCCACACTAATGACATCAGAGACCGAGTCGACAACAACGCCCATGATGCGTGTTTTGTTGCTATCGCCGGTTTGCAGTACGACAACTACCGTCAATGGTGTGTATTCGGCTTTACTCAAATTAAACCTTTCTCTCAAATCGAGAATCGGCACAATAGAACCGCGTAAATTAACAACACCTTTTTCATAGCAGGGAACATTAGGTATTCTGGAAACAGGCTCCCAACTTCGTATTTCCTGCACTCTAAGAATATCAACGCCATATTCTTCTTTACCTAAGGCAAAACTCAGATATTGCACAGCGTTATCCAGGTTTCTACTATAGTGATATTGATCTATATCTTTATTTTCAGCTTCTTGTGCCATATCTGCTTTTATCTATGTATTAGCGAATTGAAAAACGCACTAAACCTGGAACATCTAGAATCAGCGCAACAGAACCATCACCCAAAATAGTTGCACCTGAAACGCCTTCCACCCGCCGGTAATTTGCTTCCAATGATTTAATAACAACCTGTTGTTGGCCCAATAACTCATCTACGAGTAAACAACACAGCTCACCCTGCCCTTCGACGACCACAAGGACACCCTCTTTCGACTTGGTCGGATTGCCGGAATGGACATTAAAAATACTGCGCATTCTAATAACGGGTAAATATTCATTGCGTAGGCGAAAGGTTTCCCCTTTACCTGCAACCTTGTTCAGCATTCTTTCCGTAATATTAATTGATTCGATAATAGAAACTAACGGCACAATGTAGGTCTCATCACCGACGGCGACAGACTGACCGTCAAGAATTGCCAACGTTAACGGCAAATGGATTGCTATGGTCGTTCCTTTACCCAGCTCTGAAATAATTTCTATGTTGCCGCCTAATGACTGGATATTCCTTCTCACAACATCCATACCCACACCGCGACCGGAAATATCAGTGAGCTGTTCAGCCGTAGAAAAACCCGGCATAAAGATCAATTCAAATATCTGTTTTTCGGTAAGAAGATTATTTTCTTCAATCAATCCTTTTTCTATGGCCTTTGCTAGCAATTTGTCTTTATCTAATCCGCGACCATCGTCAATAATTTCTATGACGATGTGCCCACCGCGATGATACGCCTTCAGCTCTATGGTTCCTGTTTCAGGCTTACCTGCTGCAACCCTGTCTGCCGGCATTTCTATACCGTGATCCAGACTATTCCTAATTAAATGAACCAGCGGATCATTGATCAGTTCAACAACGGCCTTATCAACTTCGGTATTTTCCCCAACCAGTTTCAGCACAATTTTTTTATCTAATTTACTGCTAATATCATGCACTAAACGTGGAAAACGGCTAAACACAAAACTAATAGGCAGCATCCGAATATTCATGACGCTTTGTTGTAAATCCCGGGTATGCCGTTCTAATTGAGCGAGACCTCTTTTAAGTTGACCCACCTTATCCATGCTAAAGTTCTCGCCAACTAAACCCAGCATAGATTGTGTAATCACAACCTCGCCAACCATATTGATTAAAGTATCAATCTTGTCAGTATCTACTCGAATCGAACTGGCTTTTGCCGTGGTTTTTGCCGTTTCATTGTCAGAATCTTGAGAATCAGGCTTTTTGGTTTCTGTAACCGGCTTAGGTTTGACCTCAACGGATTTTGGAGCAGGATTATTAGGTATGATTACCGGGGTAGGTTCAGGATCGATTTTTTTTACAACGGGGGGTAATTTTGCGGCTTTGGCAAGAGGCTGAATTTCCATTTCACAGTCGCCTTCAACCCAATTAAATATTTCCCTGATTTCATCGCCGGAAATATCCCCGACAACTTTTAAATCCCAAGAAATATTGCATTCCTCCGGATCTAATTCATAAAAACCGGGAACATCCTGAATATTAACAGTGGTAGTTAATTCGCCGAGTTCATTCAATTCTCGAAATAGTCTTACCGGATCATTGCCGGTTTTAAGCAAATCCAAATAAGGGCAAAAAGCTATTTTCCAGCCCTGCTCTTCTAATCCAACGGATTCTTCTTCATCAACATCAGGAGTATCATTGAAGGAAACCTCTTCACTCGTGAATTCCTGTTCAACAGGAAGCGCGGGCTCTTCTGCCACCGAACCACCATTAAGCACAACTTCCAATGCTGTTTTGTGCTTTTCTACACTGGCATTATTAACATTCTGTTCATTCTGTATCGCAGTCAACATCTCCCTGAGACAATCAACGGATCCAAGTAAAACGTCTACTGCAGGTTGGGTTACCTTTCTACGCCCGTCTCGCATTTCATCAAGCAGGGTTTCCATAATATGAGTGTATTCAGCAACAACGGTAAAACCAAAAGTTCCACTGCCGCCTTTTATCGAATGGGCTCCCCTGAAAATGGTATTGATTATTTCTGAATCAATATCCCCCATATCGAGCGTTAACAATCCTGACTCCATTGCTTCCAGTCCTTCGAAACATTCTTCAAAAAAGACCTGATGGAATTGTGACATATCAATAGACATAGACTTACCTGTGTGCGCCTAAATTCATTTAAACAAGATTAACCCGAAAACTTTCTTTATTGATCCTTGTCTGGATAAACACCTAAAGCATTCATCTAAACATTCAGAATAAAGCCGCATGGGACTGAAATATATCAATAGGCATAGGCTTTCCTGCATGCGATTAACACACTTAGGCACGATAGCATCAACTAACCCAAAACTTTTAGTAATGTTTTTAATAATTGATCAGGATTGAAAGGTTTAACCATCCACCCTGTTGCACCAGCCGCTTTACCTTCTTGCTTTTTTTCGATTCCCGACTCTGTCGTCAGCATCAGCATGGGAATAAATTTATAATCTGGGAGTGCCCGTAAATCCCTAATTAAAGTAATCCCGTCTTTATTTGGCATGTTGACATCAGTTACTACACAATCAAAT
>Ga0123399_1055829_pt1 | contig 52901 bp, 50 predicted proteins | sample T5LHNH4metaT_FD_89927 | JGI IMG/M metagenome (GOLD analysis project Ga0123399, IMG submission 89927) | Methane-oxidizing artificial microbial communities from Washington, USA to study methane cycling - T5-LHNH4 metaT (Metagenome... | ecosystem: Engineered > Modeled > Simulated communities... | reverse complement strand
TGGGGACGCTCTTCACCGCGCCGCTGCTGACCGCCCTTCAGCAGACGCGCGACGCCTGGACCGCCTTCGCGCTCGTCTGCTGCGCCTGGCTCATCGTCGCGCTCTACACCTCGATCAACGCCGTGGTGAAAGCGGAGCTCTTCCCCGCCGCCATCCGCGTCACCGGCGTCGCGCTCCCCTATGCGGCGACGGTCTCCCTCTTCGGCGGCTCGGCGGAATATGTGGCGCTGTGGTTCAAATCGCAGGGCCGGGAGAGCTGGTTCTACTGGTATGCGAGCGCGGCGATTTTCGTGTCTCTGATCGTTTATGCGACGATGCCGGAGACGAAGGAGAAGTCGAGCCTGGCGCGCGACCGGATTTAACTCCCGGCGTCCGTTCCCGCTCCAGGGCCTTGAGACCCGGAAGTAGGCCCCGTCTTCGCAAAAGCCCGCCAATTTATGCGACAATGCGTTCCGCGGAGACGGCCCTTTCGCCTTTTGCGCCTCTGCCGCCGCTCCGGCCGGCTTTCTTTAGAGGTCAGCGGCGCCTACATCTGCGGTCGAACGAAGGGAAACGCCATGGCGAACACGATCACGGTCACGGTGCCGCACAATCTCGGAGTCGAAGCCGCCAAGAAGCGCCTTGCCGGACGCATCGAGACGTTGCAGCGCGAATATGTGGACAAGCTTGCGCATTCGGAAGTGAGCTGGACGGGCGACGTCGCCGCCATTCGGGTCACGGCTCTCGGCCAGACCGCGACGGCTCAGATGACGGTGCTTCCCGACGCCGTGCGCATCGAGGCGCATCTGCCGTGGCTTCTCGCCGCGCTCTCCGGAAAGCTTCAAGGCTTCATCTCGCAAAACGCCAACGACGTGCTGCGCATCGGCGTGAAGAAGTGAAGCAATTTTCGGCCATGCTCCTCGTCGCCGGCGGTTTCGCGCCGGGGACGCCCGCCAGCAGACCCCCGCCGGAAGACGACGGAGATCCGCATGCGGCCAACCGGCGGCGTTAGGCGCAAGCATCGGGCCGCACGAAGCGTCCCAGAGCCACGACGCCTCCTCTCGTCACTTCAACTGATCCGCGACCTTGTCGATCGCCGCTTTCGCGCAGGCCTCGTCCTTTTCGCCGCCAGGGGCGCCGGAAACGCCGACGGCCCCGATCACCGTGTCGCCTGTCTTGATCGGCAAGGCGCCCTGCGCCGCCACGACATTTGCGAGATGCACTTGCCCGGAAGTCGGATTGTCCTTCACGCGCTGGGCGAATTCGCCGGAGGGGACGCGGAAGGTGCGCGACGTATAGGCCTTGCGCAAGCTGTTCTCGATCGTATGGGGCGCCGTGCCGTCGCCCCGCAGGGAGACGAGCGGCTGTCCCTCGAGACCCACCACCGTCACCGAAACATGGTAGCCTTGCTGAAGGCAGCTCTCATAGGCCGTCTGCGCGATGGTCAACGCAACCGGCGCCGACAGCGCCTTCAGCGTAAGGAGCTCCGCATTGGCCGGCGCCGCCTGAGAGGCGGAGAAGGCGAGGGCGGCGGAAAAGAGAACGGAACGGGAAACCATGGACAAGCTCCTAGGGGAGGCCGGCGTCGCCGGCATACATTTCTATACTATATTTATATATAAATAGTGGCAAGAACCTCGCCTTTCCGCGGGGCGCGGAGAGCAATTTTATTCCCGTTTTTTCAGGAAGCGGAAGCAGACGAGAAACACTCTTGACCTGAGCTTAGAACGCAATCTAAATTGTTAAATGGTAGGAATTATAGACATGCAAAAAAGCTTCGAAAGCCGCGAGGCGACCGCCGCCGAGAATACGATCGCCTCCACTGTCGCCGATCGCCTCAAAACGCTGATCGCCAAGAAAGGCCGGTCTTTCGAAAGACTCGCCGAATTGACCGGCATCGCCCCGAAAGAGTTGCTCGGAATCGAGGCGGGGACAATCACGCCGACGATCAACCATCTCTGGCGCATCGCCAACGCGCTCGGAATCCCTTTTGGCAGTCTGGTCGCCTTCCAGGGCCCGCGCGACGTTCGCGTCGTGCGGAACAATCAGCGCCTCAGCGTCACTTCGCCGGATGGCAATTTCCGCACGCGACCGCTCTTTCCCTATAGCGGCTCGCGCTCGACGGAGTTTTACGAGATCGCGCTTGCGCCGCACCACGCCCAGCGCCTGGAGGCGCACGCTCCCGGCACCAAGGAGAATATCGTCGTCGCCAAGGGAACGGTCGAAGTGACTGTCGGCCGGGAAGCGCCGCAAGTTCTCGAAGAAGGCGACGCCATCGAGTTCCTTGCCGACATTCCTCACGGCTATCGGAACCTCGGATCGCTGCCCGCGACTCTCTACCTCGTAATGTCTTACGAGCGCGGCCCCTGCGACGGCGCCTCCTGAGGGGATATATTGCCTACCGTCGGAGTAGGCTTAGAACCGGGACGCGCCGGTCCGGCGCGACGCGTGGCCGACGGACCGTTTCTCCTCAGCCACGCCCCTTCGATTAAAGAGTTTCGCCCGATTTTCCCTGCCGGCGGCCAGGAACGCCAGGACGCCCTTCTACGACGCTTATGCAGGCTCCGCATCTCTGCCGCCCCGGCGGGGAGCCCGCCGCCAATCCGCTCCGCCGCGCCCCTACTTCGTTCACTCGTGGCGTCGCCTTCCCAGCGGGGAAGGATCGTGCGGCCCGCCGCCGCCGGCGAGGCTTTCCACAGCCTCGACCGCGCGTGTTTTTTATATATCTTTTCGGTAGACTTAATAGAGTGATTGAACTAGGGTCTGCGGACACTGGGACGCATCCCCGTCGCGAATGCAATCAGAATCGAAACAGAGCCATTGTTGATCGAGGCCGAAGAAATGAAGACGACCGTGAAGAAAGCCTATCTCGCGATGCTATTGAGCGTTTCCGTCGCCGCGCTCGCCGTCGCAGCGGAAGTGAATCCGGGCCAGCCCGCGGCCGCCGGGAATCAATCCGCCGCCCCGGCGGCGGAGGCGGCCAGGCCCTCGAGGCCGCATTGGTCCTGGCAGCCCGTGCAGGCGCAGTTCGTCCCCCTCGTCAAGCAGAAGGATTGGGTGCGGTCGCCGCTCGACGCCTTCATTCTCGCGAAGATCGAGGGCAAAGGCCTGACGCCTTCGAAGGACGCCGACCGCGCGACCTATATCCGGCGCGCCACGCTGGACGCATGGGGCCTAGTGCCGTCGCCGGAAGATGTGGACGCCTTTGTCAAGGACGCGTCGCCCGACGCCTATGAAAAGCTGGTCGATCGCCTCCTCGCTTCGCCGCGCTACGGCGAAAGGCAGGCGCGCCTGTGGCTCGATCTCGCCCGCTACGCCGACTCGACCGGATTCCAGAACGACAATACGCGCCCGAATCTCTTCCGCTATCGCGATTACGTCATCAAGGCCTTCAATGAGGACAAGCCCTATTCGCGCTTCATTCAGGAGCAGATCGCGGGCGACGAGATCGCGCCCGGCGACCAGGACGTGCTCGTCGCGACCGGCTTCCTCGCCAACTATCCCGACAACAGCAATTCGCGCGACCTGATTCAGCGCAAATATCAGATCACGACGGATATCGTGGATACGATCGGGCAGGCCATCCTCGGCACGACCGTGGGCTGCGCGCGCTGCCACAACCACAAGACCGACAAGTTCACGCAGAAGGACTATTACTCGCTGCAAGCCTTCTTCGCGAACACGGCCTTCGAGGAAAAGGCGCCGGCGAAGAAAGGCGAGCAGGAGCTGGCCTACGAGGCGGCGAAGGCGATCTACGACGAAGCGACCAAGGACATTCGCGCCAAGCAGAAGGCGATCATCGACAGCGTCCATGACGCGGCGCTCAAATATCACAAGGAGCGCTATCTCACCGACAGCCGCGAGTCGATCTTCAAGCCGAAGGAGCAGTGGAACGCGCTCGATCGTTGGGTGAATCATCGCCTTGACGCCGTGACCGACCAGCCGCAGCTCGCCGCCTTCCTGCGCTACGCCGCCGAGGATAAGTCGGCGCCCGAGCACAGCCCGGAGATCGTGCAGAAATTCGAGGAATATCAGAAGCTCACACGCGAACTACAGAAATTCGTCGACAAGCGGCCCGCGCGCGGCGCCAATACGTTCACCACGGCGACGGAACTCGGCCATCCCGACGCGCCGCCGACCTTTGTGTTCTTCGGCGGCAATCATGAGAAGCCGCTTGAGGAAGTGCAGCCCGCCTTCCCCGAGGCGATGACCAGCGAGAAGCCCGACATCAAGGCGACGGAAACGTCGTCCGGCCGCCGCACCGCTCTCGCAAACTGGCTCGCCAGCCCGTCGAATCCGCTGACGGCGCGCGTCTTCGTCAACCGCATCTGGAACCAGTATTTCGGCAAGGGCATCGTCGCGACGGTCTCCGACTTCGGCAAGGCGGGCGACAAGCCGACCAATCAGGAGCTGCTCGACTATCTCGCCGACCGCTTCGTGAAAGACGGCTGGAGCGTGAAGAAGCTCCATCGCGACATTCTGCTGTCGTCGACCTACCGCCAGTCGTCGGATTATCGCGAGGATGTCGCCAAGGTCGATCCCGAGAACAAACTTCTCGCCGTCTTCCCGCGCAAACGCCTCGAGGCTGAAGAAATTCGCGACTCGATTCTCGTCGCCTCCGGCAAGCTCAATGGCGAGATCGGCGGACCGAGCGTCTTCCCGCCGCTCCCGACCAATCTCGCCGGCGGCAACAACTTCAACGCCGACCCGGCCTGGACGACGTCGAAAGATCCGAAGGACTATACGCGCCGCAGCATCTACATCTTCACGCGCCGCAGCCTGCCCTATCCGCTGCTCGAAACCTTCGACATGGCGAATGCGCAGCAGATTCACAGCAAGCGCGACGTGACGACGACGCCATTGCAGGCGCTGACGCTCTACAATAGCGATCAGGTCTTCCAATGGTCGCAGGCGCTCGCGGGGCGCGTCATCAACGAGGCCGGCCCCGACGAGTCGGCGCGCATCGACCGCCTCTATCAGATCCTCTTCTCACGCAAGGCGACCGATGCGGAGAAGGAAGCGCTGCGCGCTTTCCTCGACCAGCACCAGAAGACGATCGCCCAGAAGGCCGAGGACGGAAAGCTCTCCATCGCCCTGCCCGTTGGCGCCAAGGAAAAGCCGTCCGATCCGCTGCGCGCCTCCGCCTTCGTCGATCTCGTGCACACGGTCGTGAACTCCAACGACTTCGTCTATCGCTTCTAGGTCCGCGTCATTCGAAAGGAGACATCTCAATGTTGATCAAGACTTCTCGCCGCGAATGGCTGCGCGGCGCCGCTTATGGCCTCGGCGGCTACGCCGTCAGCGGCACGCTGCCGGGCGGCGGCTGGTTCGGCGTCCCCGACGCCAACGCCGCCAATTTCGTCGACCCGCTCACGCCCAAGGAGCCGCATTTCCCGGCCAAAGTGAAATCGGTGATCTGGCTTCACATGGACGGCGCGCCCTCGACGCTCGACCTCTACGACTACAAGCCCGAGCTCGTGCGTCTTGCCGGACAGGAAGTGCCGGAGTCCTTCCTCAAGGGCATAAAGACCTCGACGCAGGGCGGCGTCGGCAAGCTCTTCGCCTCCAACCGCGCCTGGAAGCAGTATGGCGAAAGCGGCGCCTGGTTTTCCGATTGGGTTCCGAACATCGCGCAGCACGCCGATAAGCTCACCTTCATCAAATCGAGCGTCACCGTCGGCGCAACGCACGACATCTCGATCCTCAAGCTCAACACCGGCGATGTTTCGCCCGGCCGGCCTTCTCTCGGCGCCTGGGTCACCTACGCGCTCGGCTCCGCCAATCCGGATCTGCCGCCTTACATCGTGCTCTATAACGGCAAGCGCGAGCCGCGCGCGGGCTCGGTCAACTGGAGTTCCGGGTTCCTGCCGGCGGTCTATCAGGGCACGGCGTTCCGTCCCGGTCCGCAGCCGATCCTGCATCAGGCGCCGCCGGATCTGATCGGTCTGCAACAGCAGCGCGAAAGCCTCGATCTTCTCAAAAAGCTGAACGATCTGCGCGCCGCCGCGCATCCGGAGGACACCGAGCTCGAAGCGCGCACGCGCTCTTACGATCTCGCCTACCGCATGGAGGCGACGGCCCCCGAGGCGGTTGATCTCTCCAAGGAAACGGAAGCGACCAAGGCGCTTTATGGCCTCAATGAGGACGCCACCAGAGACTACGGCACCGTGCTGCTGCGCGCACGTCGTCTCGTCGAGCGGGGCGTGCGCTTCATCCAGGTCGTGTCCGGTCCGATCGAAGGAGCCGGCGCGGGCGACGACGCCAATTGGGACGCGCATCGCCAGCTCGAAAAGAACCACGGCGCCCATACCCGCGCGGTCGACAAGCCGATCGCGGGCCTGCTGTCCGATCTCGAGTCGCGCGGCCTTCTCGATCAGACGCTCGTCGTCTGGACGTCGGAATTCGGCCGCACCTCCTACGGCCAGAGCGGCGATGGTCGCGACCATAACCCGTGGGGCTACACTCAGTGGCTGGCGGGCGGCGGCCTGAAGCACGGATTCACCTACGGCCAGACCGACGAGATCGGCCTGAAGACGGTGGAGAACCCGGTCGACACCTATGACGTTCACGCGACCGTTCTTCAGCTCCTCGGCCTCGATCATCTGAAGACGATCTATCTGCGGGCGGGCCGCGCCGAAAGGCCGACCGTCGTCTATGGCAAGGTCGTCAAGGACATTCTCGCCTAGGCGTCCGGCTGATGTTTCAAGGCTGGAAGCCCGCATTCCTTGGCGTCGGACTGGCGGCAATCGCCGTCAGTCCTTCCGCATCCATCAAGGCGCAGACCGCCCCGGCGAAAATCGCGATCGAGCATTACGCTTTCGATCCGCCGGATCTCAGCGTGAGAGCAGGCGAAAAGGTGGAGTTCGTCAACAACGACCAGATCCCGCACTCGGTTGTGGTCGAGGCGCCGAACGGCGAGACCTTCCGCTCCAAGGAGCAGCTCGACGAAGGCGAAATCTTCGGAGTCGTATTTTCGGCGGCGGGAGAAGCCGCCTATTTTTGCGACCTGCATCCGGGGATGAGAGGAAAAATCACGGTAACAAAATGATCGAGTTCATAAAAGCTGTGCGCCTCGACCTTCTCGTCGCGCTCGTTGCGGTCGTCGCCAGCGCGCCCGTCATCGCCGCGATTGATTTGCGCGACTACGACAACGACCTCATGCGCGACCTGGACAAGACGATCAAATATTTCGAGCCGGACATCACCGCGCAAAACGCTGACGCCGCGAAGGAGGATGCGCAGGTCCTGCTCGACGGGTTCAAATATACCGAGTCCTACTTCGCCAAGAAAGGCGCCGACGACGCTGTCGAAATTTCGCGCAAGGGCTTGAAGGTCATCAATGACGTCCTGGCGAATGTCGACAGCAATAATTTCGAGGCCGCGGCGGCGGCGGCGCGGGAGGCCCCGAACCTCTGCAAGTCCTGCCACGACATCTACAAGCCGCGCCTCGCGCGGTGATCCTTCTCCGCAAAACCTCCCCGAGCCAAAGGGAAACCAATGACCCGCAAGACCGCCGACGATTTCGATCCCGACGTCCTCAAGACTTTCGATCTCTATGTCCATGGCGACATTGATCGCCGCGGCTTCATTGATCGCGTCGCCCGCCTTGGCCTCGGCGCGACGGGCGCGGCGGCGACGCTCGACGCGCTGCGGCCGCGCTTCGCCGAGGCGGAGCAGGTCAAGAAGGACGATCCGCGCATTGTGGGGCAGACGGTCGAATTCCCGTCTCCCGAGGGCAATGGCGTCGTGAAAGGCTATCTGGCAAAGCCCGCCAAGGCGGCCGGCAAGCTCGGAGTCGTTCTCGTCGTGCACGAGAATCGCGGCCTCAATCCGCATATCGAGGACATTGCGCGCCGCCTCGCGCTCGCCAATTTCATCGCCTTCGCGCCCGACGCGCTTGCGCCGCTCGGCGGCTATCCGGGCGACGAGGACAAGGCGCGCGAGCTGTTCCAGAAGCTCGACCAGGAAAAGACGCGCAAGGATTTCATCGCCGCCGCCAACGCCCTGAAGACGTTGCCGGACGGCAATGGCAAGGTCGGCGTCGTCGGCTTCTGCTATGGCGGCGGCGTCGCCAATTTCCTCGCCACGAGGATTCCCGACCTCGCCGCCGTCGTTCCCTTCTACGGCGCCCAACCGAAGGCCGAGGACGTCAAGAGCATCAAGGCGCCGCTGCTCCTTCACTACGCCGGCGTCGACGATCGGATCAACGCCGGCTGGCCGGCCTATGAGACGGCGCTGAAGGAGTCGAGGATTCCCTACGAGGCCTTCGTCTATCCGAATGTCCAACACGGCTTCAACAACGACACGACCCCACGCTACGACGAAGCCGCGGCGAAGCTCGCCTGGGGCCGGACCGTCGATTTCTTCAACGCGCATCTGCGCGGCTGACCCTCAAGAGGCTCCCGATGAAAAGACTCATACTTATCGCCACGCTCTTCGGAGCCGTCGCGACGAACGGAAACGCCGCGGACAATGCGCCGGCGTCGGCCCGGCGCCCGTCACGCCCGCGAACGATCCCGCCTATACTTACAAGACCCTCAGGCTCAATCGCGCCGCTTTCGACTCGCTTGCGTCGCGTCCCGAACAGCTTCTCGTTCTCGACATCCGCAGGCCCGACGAACTCACCAAATTCGGGGGCTTCCCGGCCTATCTCAGCATCCAGACCAGCGAGGTGCAGCGGAATCTGGCCTTCATCCCGCGCGATCGTCTGATCGTGGTTGTCTCTAACCGCGCGCATCGCGCCGGAGCCATCGGCGACCTTCTCTCGGGCTACGGCTTCCGCGTCGTCGGCGCGATCGGCGTGCGCGACTATGAGGATGAGGGCGGGACGCTGACGAAAATCGCGCCGCCCGCACAGGCCGCCGCCGCAGCCGCGCCGGCCCCCGCGTCTCAGGCGAAGTAAGGGAGCCGCGTCGCCATGAAAAAGCTCCTTGCTCTCTCCGCTCTCTCCCTCGCCCTCATGACGAGCGCGTCAAACGCCGCTCTGAAGCCCGGCGATCTCGCGCCGGACTTCAGCGCGCAGGCGGCGCTCGGCGGAAAGGACTTCACCTTCTCCCTCGCCGAAGCGCTGAAAAAAGGCCCCGTCGTTCTCTATTTCTATCCGAAATCCTTCACGCGCGGCTGCACGATAGAGGCGCATGAATTCGCCGAAAGCTATGACAGCTTCGCCGCCGCCGGCGCGAGCCTGATCGGCGTGTCGTATGACACGATCGAAGTGCAACGCGAATTCTCGACGAAGGAATGTCGCGACAAATTTCCTGTCGCGGCGGATCCGACGCTGAGCGTCATCACAGCCTACGACGCCAAGCGTCTCAAGCCGAGCGCAAATGGCGACACCGTCGCGGAGCGCATCTCTTACGTCATCCTGCCGGACGGGAAGGTCGCTTTCTCGCTGACCGACTCCAATCCGACCCGCCATGTGGAAAGCACGCTGGAGTTCGTCCGCAAGTGGCGGGAAGAACATAAGCTCTGACAAGCGCGACGTTTGAACATCAACCGGAGTCCAATGAAAATGATCAGTGTTTCCCCTCGCGTCCGTCGCTTCGCCGTCGCCGGCGCCGCGCTCTTCATCGGCGCCTCGATCATGATGACGGCGCAGGCGCAGAACGCTCAGCCGGCGGGGCCGTCTCCGACGAAGCAGGCCGTCGAAAACCGCAAGGCAGGCTATACGCTCATCGGCAACTATTTCCGCTGGTTCGGCGCCGCGTCGAAGGGCGCGATCCCTTATGACGAAGCGGAGGCGACGAAGCGCGCGGCGCGCATCGCCTTTCTCTCTGGAATCGTCGGGGAGGCTTTTCCGGAAGGTTCGAATGTCGGCGAGCCCGACTCCAAGGCCAAGGCGGACATTTGGAGCAACCGCGCGGACTTCGACAAGAAGCTGAAGGAATTCCAGACCCACGCTCAGGCTCTGGCGGATGCCGCCGCCAAGGAGAAGGGCGCGACGGACGCCTTCAAGGCCGCGGTCGCCGCGCTCGCGGGCGACTGCAAGGGCTGCCACGAAACCTACAAGGCGAAGTGACCCGACAAGCGGCGACGAGGCCACGACATGACCACGATCGAGAATGAGCGTCTTTCCGCCGTTGCGACATACAGCGCGCGTAAGGCCCATCGAAAGGTTTGGGATTGGCCGACCAGGCTGGTCCATTGGGGCCTCGTCGCCGCGCTCGCCGGCGCCTATGTCACGAACAAGCTCGGGGCCAGCTATTTCTCGCTCCACCTCTTCTTCGGCTATGCGACCATTGTTCTGGTCGTTTTTCGCATCGTGTGGGGCTTTGTCGGCACCCGGCACGCGCGCTTCGTGAATTTCGTCGAAGGGCCAAGGGGCGTGCTGCGCTATGTCAGCGCCGTCGGCCGAGGACGCCTTACGCGCTACGCCGGCCACAATCCGCTCGGCGCGCTCATGGTGCTGACGCTTTTGTGCCTGCTCGGCGCGCAGGCGGCTTTCGGTCTCTTCGGCGACGACGAGATTTTCAATACGGGTCCGCTTGCCGGATTGGTGAGCAAGGAGCAAAGCCTGTTTCTCACCTCGCTCCATCGCAAGCTGTTCTATGTGATCCTCGCCGCGGTCGGCCTGCATGTCGGCGCCGTCATCGCGCATGTCGCCGTCAAGAAGGAGCCGCTCATCCGCGCAATGATCAGCGGCTCCAAGCCGAGCGAACATGTGGCCCCGGACGAAGCGATCCAAACGTCTCGCAGCGCGCTCGCCTTCCTCCTCCTCGCCGCAATCACGGCGCTGCTCGCGGTCGGCCTGCATTTTGCTCCGACTCCCGCGACGGATTTGGCGAGCTTTTAACTATACTTATGAAATAGATTTCATCGTCGCAGCCGCTCCCCAGGCCGGCGCGACGCCCCAGGCCGCGATCTCCCCCAGGATCGCGGCCTATTTCTTGGCTCCCACCTTGTTGCATAGGCGCAACATTGCCGCCGCAAATCGCGAAACAGATCGTCCAAAGACGATTCATGCCCCTTTCGAACTTGACCGCATTTTATAATTCTACATAGTTTGTAGATTGATAAAAATGCTGTCCAACAGCAATGTCTGGAGTGCCAAGATGAGGTGGGATGCCTTCGCGTTTCGTAGAAAACTTCTGACAGGCGTCGGGCTCGCGCCTCTCGCATTGGCCGGCGGTTTCTCCGTCGCCGTCACGAGTGACGCCCGTTCGGAAGACGCGCAAGTCGAGGAAGTCAGAGTCACTGCGCGTCAGCGCGAGGAGAAGGCGCAAGACGTGCCGCTGCCCGTTAGCGTCGTCGGCGCCAAGACCCAGGAGAGAGAGCGCCTCGAGCGCCTGCAGGACTTCGCGCAGAAAGTCCCGAACTTCGTGCCGTCGATCACCAATCCGCGCACCTCGGCCATGTCGATCCGCGGCATATCCGGCATTTCGGGCGGCGCCGACGGCTCCGAGTCCGCGGTCGGCCTCATCGTTGACAACGTGTTTTACACCCATGTCGGTTTTCAATGGGCGGACTTCGTCGATCTCCAATCGCTTGAGGTCGCGCGCGGCCCGCAGGGCACGCTGCTCGGCAAGAACACGACGGTCGGCGCCGTTGTCATCCGTACGCAGCTCCCGTCCTTTGCGCGCTCGGCAATCTCCGAGACGACGATCGGCAACTATGATCGCGTGACTCAGAAACTGAACGTCACCGGCCCGATCATTGACGACAAGCTCGCCTATCGCGTGACGCTCTACTACGACCGCGGCAATGGCTGGATCAACAATCAGTTCAACAGTCAGCAGCTCCTCGACAATAATCGTTGGGGTATCCGCGGCCAGTTGCTCTATGTGGGAGACAACTTCACCGACCGACTGATTTTCGACCGGCTGCGTTCAGACGAGTATAACAATTACAGCGGAGTCACCGGCGACTCGTTTCCCTTCTACGCCAATGGCGCGATCGCGAGAACCTATTCGCAGAATCTCGCATCCCGCCTTCACCTGCCGATTCTCACTTTCGATCCGTACAAGCCGTATTCGACGCGTCTGGGCAAGCTCGATCAGCGGACGACCGGCCTCTCCAATGAGGTCAATTATACGATCGGCGAGAACACGCTCACAGCCGTTTCGGCCTGGCGCGAGTTCATCCTTCATCCAAGGAACTCCACGGGCAATGAACTCACGGATGTAAGTAGCAACGCCTACGACGTTTTCGTCGATCAATATTCCCACGAGACGCGCCTCGCCTCGCCCGCAGGCCAGGAACTCGAATGGACGATCGGCAACTATAACCTCTATGAGCGCGTATGGTCATACGACCATGTCGACTACGGCTCTCAGGCCAATCAGTGGTTCCAGAACAACTTCAACGCCAACCCCTTCAATCTGTGGGGACTCTCCTATCGCAACGACGGCAAGGCCCGCACCTTCAGCACGGCCGCCTTCGGACAGGCGACTTGGCATATCGACGAACAATGGGCGCTGACCGCCGGCTTGCGCGATACCTACGAAATTCGTGAGGGCTCGGATTTCGGATGGATCCAGGGTCTCACCAATTTCAATCAGATCGCCGCAGTCAGGACCGCGACCGGCGGCACCACCTATTTCGACACAGGTGGACAGACTCGGCGCGTCAATTCGCTGGCGGGCCTGATCAACCCGTCATACCGCTACAATGAAAACATCATGGTCTACGGCTCCGCCGCTCGCGGCGAGAAGTCGGGCGCCATCAATACGCAAGCGCTACCGATCCTGAACAGCGCGGGCGTCTTTCAGGCATGGCAACCGGTCATTACCAAGCCGGAAGTCTCCTGGGACTATGAGATTGGCCTCAAGACCAACTGGCTCGATAACAGGCTCGTCCTCAACGGAAACTTCTACTGGAACGACATCTATAATTTCCAATCCATCCTGGTGAACACCGACTATACGGACGTCACCGGCGTTCCGATCCGTAAGAACTACCTCGGCAATATCGGCCATGTGCGCCTGCGGGGCTTCGAGTTCGACGGCCGCTGGAGCCCGATCGACCGACTCTGGCTCACCTTCTCCGGCGCTTATACGAATGCAATGTATATTGATTACGCAAAGGCGGCTCCTTCGCCGGAGTTTCAGTGGCCCGCATCCGCAAACATAAATGGCGTCGCAGCGCCCGCATATCAGGATCTCTCCGGGCACAGCATCACTGGCGGCGTATCCGGCAATAATCCTGTTTCGCCCTTCTCTTTCAACGTCGGCTTCAATCATGAATACCCGATCGGGTCATTCTTCCGAGAATTTGGCTATGCCGGGCCGGTGACGCTCTTCAGTTACGCCAACGCCTCCTGGAAATCGCGCAGTCAGCTTTCAAACCCCTTATCAATTTATTCGCTGTACATGCCGGCGTACACGATCGTCAACGCGGGCGTTGGTCTCAAAACGGACGATGAGACCTACAGCTTCAATCTGTGGGTGCGAAATCTGGTCGACGAGCGGGTCATCGTCGCGCAAAGCCTCGGAAACCCGACTACGGCGTCAAGCGTAACCTTTGGCCCTTCATCATACAATCCCCGCACCTTCGGCGCGACTCTCCGCGTCAAGCTTTACTAACCCGAGACAAACGCATCCATAGGAGTCTCAAGTCATGTTACAGTTTCGTCGAATTGGGTCGTTCGCCGGCGCGTCCCTCCTTCTTGCTGGCGTCGCGACGGCGGCCGATCTGCCAAGAACCAAAGAGCCGCCGCCGCCTCCGCCGCCGGTCTTCAGTTGGCAGGGCGGCTATGTGGGACTTTACGCCGGCGCCCTCCTTGGCGAAGGCGCCTTCACCCTCGTCACTCAAACGCCGCTGCGCGGTGCGGGCTTCGTCGGCGGCGGCGCCTTCGGCTATAATTGGCAGTGGAGCGAGAGGATCGTTCTCGGCGCCGAAGCGGATTTCGGTTATCGCGGCTTCATCCAGGCCGAGCAGGCCGGCCCGAGCTTCCCGAGTTCGACCAATGCGGGCGTGCTCGGCACCTTCCGCGGCCGCGCCGGGTACCTCATCGCGCCGCGCTGGCTGACCTATGTCACCGCGGGTCTGGCCTTCGGCACGAATTTCGTCTCGGATAGCTTCACCGCTTTTCCGCCGTACACTTTCGGCCGACTCAGTTCCGGCCCGACGCTCCGTCCCGGCTGGACCGCCGGCGCGGGCTTCGAATATGCCTGGAACGATCAGATTTCGTTCAAAGGCGAATATCTTTACGTTTGGCTCGCCGACACCGGCGTCGCATACAACACCAATTTCGGCGTTTGGAATGCAAATGTCGAAAGCGCCGGACATGTCGTCAGAGGGGGCGTGAACTATCACTTCTCCGCGGGCCCGCTCGCCGTGTCGCTGCCGCTTCCAAAATAAATCTCGCGAACGATTGTCGTCGCCTCGGGGCCCGAGACGCCTTGTCTCGGGCCCTCTTTTCTTCCATTCGCCGCGTGGTTGAACGGGCGCCGCGCGCCTTATGCGGGGAAATCTCCAGTTTTCATATTGCGTCTATAGGATTTGTGTTCTAACAATGACCGATACTGGTTCTCATCAGAAAGGGCGATGCCGATGGCGAGTGCTGCCGCGCCAAATTTTGAAGCCACAAACGATTCCGGCGAGGACTTTCTTCTTGATCCTCATGGCGTGCAAAGCCTTCTTCAACCGACGGCGCCGCCGCCGAATTACATCGCGCAGGCTGGCGCCGCGGCGGTCTACGCCCTTTTGCTCGGCGCCGTGGTCACCTTGTCCTTCAGAACCGCGGAAACGCCTGTCGAGGAGCAGCAGGTGATCGAACTCGCGCCGATGCCTGTGGAAGAGCCGCCGCCGGAGGACGTTCTGCCGCCGCCGGAGGAATTGGCGCTTCCCGAACCGCCGCCGCCTCCCATGATGGACCCCATCGCGCCGGTCGAGGAGGTGAAGCCGGCGCCGAAGCCCGTTCCCAAGGTCGAAAAGAAGATCGAGAAGCCGATCAAGCCGCGCACCGACGCCAAACCGACCACAACGCCGACGCGCGCGACGAACGCCGGGCCGAGAACCGACGCGCCGGCCGTCCGCGCGCCCGCCGCGCCGCCCGGCGCGACGCCTTCGGCGATCGCCAACCACTTCCATGCCTGCATGCAGCGCGCGGCGGCGAACGCCTATCCGGATTCGCAAGCGCCGCGCACCGCGCACATCTCCTATCACGCTTCCTTCAGCGCGACGGGCTCGATGACGTCCTTCTCCATCTCGCCTTCCGGCAACGGCGCCTTCGACGCCGTCGCAAACCGCCTCGGCTCGCGCTGCGGCTCCGTTCCGGCGCCTGGAAAGCCCGTGTCGCTCTCCGGCTCCATCACCTTCAGCCCCTGATCACATCTTGCAAAGAAAGGCAGCATAAATGGCAGATCCAGTCACTACGTCGGCGGCGCTCGCCCATACGCTGACGCCCATCGAGCTCTTCCTGCAGGCGGACGCGATCGTGAAGAGCGTGATCGTCCTGCTGATCCTCGCCTCGGCCTGGGGCTGGGCGGTGATCGCGGAAAAGCTCGTCCGTCTGCGCATTCTGCACAAGCGCGCCGACAGGCTCATCGCCAGCATTCAGGACGGACTGCCCGTCGCGGCCGTCGCGTCGAGCTTCGCGGCCGAGACGCCCAGCGATCCTCTCGTCCAAGTCTATCAGGCGATGGTCGACGAGCACGCGCGCTCCGCCGATCTCGTCTACACGGAAGCGCAGCGCGACTCGCTTCAGGAGCGCGTCCATCGCGTGGCGCAGCTCGCGAGCTCGAGCGCGCTCGACCATCTGCAATCCAGGCTGCCGTTTCTCGCGACGATCGGCGCCGTGGCTCCGTTCGTAGGCCTTTTCGGCACGGTCTGGGGCATTATGAACTCCTTCCAGGGCATCGCGGCCTCGAACAATACGAGCCTCGCGGTCGTCGCGCCGGGCATCGCCGAGGCGCTCTTCGCCACCGCGCTGGGTCTCGTCGCGGCTATTCCGGCGGTCATCTTCTACAACCGCATCAGCGGCGATATCGGCGCCTATGGCAAGCGCCTCACGGCCTTCATCGGCGTCTTCGAGGTCGAACTGTCCCGTCAGCTGTCAAAGAGAGGAGAGCGCAATGGCCTTCGCGTTGCGTAAGCACGATTCTGAATTCGACTCGCAACCCATCTCCGACATCAACGTCACGCCGCTCGTCGACGTCATGCTCGTGCTGCTCATCGTCTTCATGGTGGCGGCGCCGCTGATGACGTCCGGCATCCCCGTGGATCTGCCGAAGACGCAGGCGAAGCAGCTCAACGATCAGCAGCCGCCGATCGTCGTCAGCGTCGACGCCAACGGCTCCTATTTCGTCGACAAGAAGGAAGCCGGCAATACGGACGGCCTTCTCGCCGTACTCAAAGAAAACAGCGAGAACAATAAGGACCGGCGCATCCATGTGCGCGCGGACAAGGCCGTCGCCTATGGCAAGGTCGCGGAGGCCATGGGCGTGATCAACGCCGCCGGCTACGTCAAGGTCGCTCTCGTTTCCGAGAGCGGCGGTTCGGGCGCCAAGTCCGCTTCGGCGGCGCAATAGGCGTTCGGAAACGTCCCGGGTTCGCTCAAGCGCTTTCCGTCCGAAGCGCGCTTCTCCCGAACCCGGGACGTCCTTTGCATGGAAGTGATTTTTTCGTTCGATTTTTTTTGCAAGGTCCCCCCTATGGCCGCGCGCGAGAGGCGCGGGCCCGCTTCCTCCCGCTCGACAGTTCACCGTCTTAAACGGTCGCCGGTTTGATCCATTCGCCTGGGGGGTCATTTCCCGACGGGTCGGAGGCGTTCATGCGTAAATGACATATGACGCCTGTGGGGCAGGGTCGCGAAGCGATTAAGCGGAGACCGAGAAAGAGAGAGGGCTTGCCGGGGAAGGAATCTCGACGAAACGCCGTCGAACATGGCGATCAGTTCGCGGGCATTCCACGCATACGGGAATTATGCGAACGACGAGAAACCAAGCCCAGCTCAAAAAGCCAGGACGCTTTTGCGGACTGCGATAATCTTATGTTTCGGCCGGATCCGGCAGTCCCGTCGCGTCGATCCAGATCGCGCGCGACTTTTCTTATTTCGGCTTCGGCCAGTTGTTGTCGGTCTGCGGATTTGAAGGACCGACGGGCGTTGTCGTCACGGGGCCGATTCCGACGATTTGAACGATCACCTCTTCCTCGCCGGCGCCGTCCCAATGCACGCCGTTCGCCGGATGCAACATATAGGAGCCTTCCTTCAGCGGCACGGCGGCGTTGAAGTCGATCTTCTCGCCGACGCCCGTATACCACACGCCCTTGATGACCGTCGCGTGCCGGTCCTGCGAATGGAAATGCGGATTGGAATGCGCGCCGGGCGGGAAGCGATTGCGCACGACGTAAATTCCGGGCTTGGAGGGATCGCCATAAATAATCGCCTGAGCCGGCCCAGAGCCGAGCGGCGATTTGAACGGCGTCTGCTCGGGCAGCAGACGGATGAAGCCGCCATCCGTCTCCGCCACCACGGGGACGGCCAAGGAAAAGACCGCAGCGGCGGCGGCGAGGCCGGCGCCGAGCGACGCTTTGAGCAATTTGTTCATGTCGATAAACCCTGGTTAGAGCGATAAGAGAGGCGAGTTGGAGCCTGCGGTCTCTCGCCGCCTTCGTTCCGTCATCGCGCCTTCCTTCGTTACGCCTTGCCGGAAAGCGCCAGAGCGGCGCTGCGCGCATCCTCCGCGCTGTCGAAGAGCAAGTGCTCCAGCTCTCCGAAGGCGTGGGCGATCGCATAAAAGCGAAAGCCCTCGGGAGCGCGCGCGACCACGCCAACGGGATCGGCGTCGATCTTGATCAGATAGACGTGGAACATGACGCAACCTCCCTGGCGCGCTTACTTGTCTTTCGACGACAGATGGAAGCTCACATTTTCCGGCGGAACGACCGCGGTTTCGCTATGCGGCGTCCCTTCCGGCGCCCACTCATAGGGAACCGGCTGCGCGCGATAGACGGCATAGTTGACGGTGGGCCGGCCGGTCTCGGGATCCTTTCCGCGGCGCGGATAGGGGTTGATATATTCCCAGACGATCTCGCCCGCCGGGGTCACCTGGAAGAAGCGCCCGATCTGGCCCTCGTCGATGAATGTGTTGCCGTTTGGCAGGCGCCGCGCATTGCTGATATGCGTGCTTCGAAACGCCCATCCAGGCTGGCCGGAACTCGCGCCCGTATATTGCCAGACGATTTCCTTGGCGACCGGATTGATCTCGAGCACACGCGATCCGCCGGTGACGGCGACGGCGGCGTGCGGATAGCCGGCCTCCCCCTGATTATCGAAAACGAGCAGATTGCCAGCGCCAGGCAGGCCTTTGGGAATGATCTGCGCGTCGTGCTGCCCTGATATCTGATCGACCGGACGGGGAATCTTCCGCGAGGTCGCGCCACTATCGTCGGCGACCGGCGGATAATGCGGCCCCAGCGTCCATGTGATCTTGCGCGTCTTGCGATCGACGATCGCTATGAAATTGGCCGAGCGCGAGTCGAAGATGAGATTGTCCGGCGCGAAGCGCTGATCGCCTTCGTCGAACCAATGATTGGGACCGACTGGCTTCAGATCGTTGACGTGGAGGTAATCCGCGTTCTTCGACGCCTTGATGAGCTTCAGCTCCTCGGACGTGAAGCCGATCTCGTCGAGATGGTCGGAGGCCGCCCACGTCCAGACGATGTCGCCCTCCGGATTCACCTCATAGGCGACGTCGTCAAGCACCTGGGACACGGCGAAGCCCGGCAGCGGATAGACGATATTTGCGAGCACCAGCGTATTGCCGTTGGGCAGGCGCGCAATGTCATGATGCTGCTGCGCGCGGCCGCCGGGCGCGCTCGAGCCGAACTCCCAGACCTTCTTTCCGTCCCAGTCGACTTCGCCGACCGTCTTGCGGATGCGCGTTTGCGCGCGTCCGGGCACGAGATCCGTTCCCTTGCCCTCCTCCGTCTCGAGCGTGACGAAGACATGGCCGCGCTGGCCGCCAGTCAGCGCCGGATCGATGAAGGCGACCGGCTGGCCAGTATATTTCCATTCGTGAACGACCTTGCCCGTAAGGTCGATCAGCCGCGAGACGTCGTCGCCGCCCGCGAAAAGCACGTAGCCGTTATACGCCTTGGCCGGATCGTAGATCGTCGTCCCGGTCGGAAAGACGCTCGGTTCGGCGCATGCGGGCGTCACGGCGCGCGCTGCAAAGAAGGCGAGCGCGGCGGCCGTCAAAATACGGAAATGTCGGGCCCGATTCTCTCTCCAAATGAACGCGCAAGCAGCCGCACGAGCCATATTCGCCTCCCTTGTCGTTTTGGACAGGGGAATTATATTCATACTTATTTACTATGCAATAAGAACTTCCGCGCGGGGATTTTTGCAGTTCATATGGCTGATTCTCCCAGCGAATGCGATGGCGTCCTCCCCGCCCCTCAACGACTCTGACATAAAATATCTTTTTTGTTGATATATTTTGTCGTAGTAGCCTGCCGTCGCGTCGCAGCCTCCGCATTCGGGCTGCGCATCGAGGAAACGTCGCATGAAACGTCCCGTCGCAATTGCCATGCTCCTTTCGCTGACTGTCCCCGCGCGCGCCGCGGACGACGCCGCTCTCCCCATCGACCCGGACGATATCGCCGGCGTGGTGACGAGCCGCGTGGGTCCCGAGGCGGGCGTCTGGGTCATCGCCGAAACCACGGAGCTTGGCGTGCGCTTCGCGAAGATCGTCGTCACGGACGAACAGGGACGCTATGTCATTCCCGATCTGCCGAAGGCGCATTATCGTCTCTGGACGCGCGGCTACGGCCTCGTCGATTCCGCGAAAGTCGCCGCCGAACCCGGACAGACCGTCAATCTCACGGCGGTCGTCGCGCCGTCGCTCTCGGCCGCCGCGCAATATTATCCGCCGATCTATTGGCTTTCGCTGCTGAAGGTTCCGGGCCGCGAGAAATTCCCGGGCACGGGCGCGAGCGGCAATGGCGTCCCGGAGAATTTCAGATCGCAGGAGCAATGGCTCGACCTCGTCAAGACGAATGGCTGCGGTCCCTGCCATCAGCTCGGCAATCTCGCGACGCGCACGCTGCCGGCCTCGCTCGGCCATTTCGACTCGTCCGTCGACGCCTGGCGCAGGCGCCTGCAATCCGGCCAGGGCGGCGCGGCGATGATCAACGGCATTGCGCGTTTCGACTCCGCGGATGGCGGCCAGCTCGCGCTCTTCGCCGATTGGACGGACCGCATCGCCGCCGGCGAATTGCCGCATGAGACGCCGCCGCGCCCTTCGGGCGTCGAGCGCAATCTCGTCGTCACGGTGCGCGATTATGCTGACGCCAAACATTATCTTCACGATCTCGCCTTGACCGACAAGCGCAGGCCGACCGTCAACGCCCATGGCCTCATCTATGGCGCGACGGAGCTCGGCAGCGACGACATTCCCGTGCTCGATCCGATCAGGAACGCCAAGACTCTCCTGCCCGCGAGGGTGCGCGACGCCGATGCGCCGAGCTCGCTCCTCGCCAATCCGGTGATCGAGCCCTCGCCCTATTTCGGCAAGGAAGTCTTGTGGAACTCGAAATTCAACGCGCATACGCCGACAATAGATTCGGAAGGCCGCATCTATTTCGCCGCGCAGGTGCGCTCGCCGAAAAACACGCCGGATTATTGCACGAAGAATTCGCCGCTCCGCTCGGCGCAGCTCTATCCGCTGCCCGCGAAGCCGGAAGGCTTTGTCGGCAACGCCCGGCAGGTCTCGGTCTATGACCCGAAGACCAAGAAGTGGTCCTTCATCGACACATGCTTCGGCTCGCATCATCTGAATTTCGCCGAGGACAAGAATGACACGCTGTTCCTCAACAATGTCGGCCAGGGCGAGCTCGCGATCCTCGGCTGGGTGAACACGAGGAAATTCTGGGAGACGGGCGACAGCGCGCAATCGCAAGGCTGGACGGCGCTCGTCGTCGACGCCAACGGCGACGGCAAGCGCTCGGAGGATTACAATCAGCCCGGCAAGCCGGTCGATCCGACGAAGGATACGCGCGTGCCCTATGGGCTCTACAGCGTCGCCTCGAGCCCGCTCGACGGTTCCGTCTGGGGATCGAGCCTCGCTTTCCCCGGCTATGCCGTGCGCATCGCGCTTGGATCCAATCCGCCCGAAACGGCGCTGACTGAGGTCTATAAGGTTCCGCCGCCCGGCTACGGCATTCGCGGCGCCGACGTCGATCGCAACGGCGTCTTTTGGGCGGCGCTCGGCAGCGGCCACCTCGCAAGCTTCGACCGGCGCAAATGCAAGGGGCCGCTCAACGGCGCCGACGCCGAGAAGGGCGAGAAATGTCCCGAGGGCTGGAGCTTCTATCCGCTTCCGGGCCCCGGCTTCGCCGGCGCGCCCGGCGCGGCGGAGACGCCCTATTACGCCTGGGTCGACCAGCACGACATTCTGGGCCTCGGCGCCAACACGCCTTTCGCGACGGGCAACCAGTCCGATTCGCTGCATGCGCTCGTTAACGGACAGATCATTGAACTGCGCGTGCCCTATCCGATGGGCTTCTACGCCAAGGGCGTCGACGGCCGCATCGACGATCCCAAGGCGGGCTGGAAGGGCCGCGGCCTGTGGACGACGTCCGGCAATCGCACGCCCTTCCATATTGAGGCGATCGACGCGCCCGAGCCCGGCGCGCCGGGCAAGACGCCGGAAACCTATTCGGCGCCGCTCGTCGTGAACTTCCAGTTGCGACCCTCGCCGCTGGCGCATTGATTGCCGGAGACGTCGATGCATCATCGTACCGCACCGCTCGCCCTGATCCTGCTCGCCATATCGCAACCCGCGTCGGCGCAGAGCGGGCTACCGCCATGTCCAGCGAGCCGCAAGGTCGTATGGACCGATTGCCAGGGCGCCTATACTTACGACGACTGGTCGAAATATATGGGCGCGTTCAAGGACGACAAAAGGCACGGCCAAGGAACGATCGTCTATCCGGACGGCCAGCAATATTCCGGCGGCTTCGTCAGCGACCGGCGGGAAGGCGCGGGCGTCTATACGAGCCCGAACGGAAACAAATGGACCGGCGAATTCAAGAACGACAAGCCGAACGGGCGCGGCGTTCTGACCGACAAAACCGGGAAGGTCCTGAAAGAAGGCCTGTGGGTCGACGGCGTCTTCGCGGGCGAAGCGCCCGGCGCGCCAGCGCGATAGGATCGCCACGCATCGGCAAAAGTTTCTCGAACTACTTTGGACGCGGGCGTTTCGAATCGCCCGCGTTTTTCTTGCACGATGGCGTCGCTGGCTCGTCATCCGAACGCCCGCGCGATGACGAAGTTGACGGCTCAACGCGTCTCCCGGAAGACCCGATAGATCGTTCCGTTGGCGTCCTCGCTTACGAGCAGGGAGCCGTCCGGCGCGACGGCGACGTCGACGGGGCGCCCCCAGACATGCGCGTCGTCGACGACGAAGCCCGTCAGGAAATCCTGATATTCGCCGGTGGGGCGGCCGTCCTTGAACTTCAGCCGGACGACCTTGTAGCCCGTGCGCTTGGCGCGGTTCCATGAGCCGTGCAGCGCGACGAAGGCGTCGCCCTTGAAGTCGGCGGGGAACTGATCGCCTTCATAGAAGGCGATGCCGAGCGGCGCCGAATGCGGCTGCAGCAGCACGTCCGGAATGGTGATCTTGTCGGCGAGGTCCGGCCGCGCGCCGGCGTGACGCGGATCCTCGTTACGGCCGATGTAATACCACGGCCATCCATAGAACGCGCCCGGCTTGACGCGCGTGGCGTAGTCCGGGGGCAGATCGTCGCCGAGCATGTCGCGCTCATTCACCACGCACCACAATTCGTCCGTCCCGGGACGCAACCGCAGGCCGGAGCAATTGCGCAAGCCGTTCGCATAGACGCGCTTGTTGGAGCCGTCGGGGTTGAAGGCCAGGACGGCGGCGCGATCAAGCTCGGGCCCCCAGGCCGCGCCCGCTCCGTTCTTCGCTTCGAGTTCCGCGACCTCGGCGGGAGACGGGCGCACATGGCCGTCCGCGACATTCGATTTCGAGCCGACGGCGACATACAGCGTCTTGCCGTCCGGCGAGAAGACGACGTCGCGCGTCCAATGGCCGGTTTCGCTCGCCGGCAACGATCCCGCGACCACTTCGGCCGGGCCCGACGCCTTCAGATCGCCCTTGCGATAGGGAAAGCGCACGACTTTCGAGACAGTGCCGACATAAACATATTGGGGATCGGGACCGGGCGGATAGAAGGCGATCCCGTAGGGCCGCTCGAGATCGCTTGCAAAAATTTCGCTCTGCGCCGGCTTGATGGCGCCGTTGACCAGCCTGAAGGCGCGCACGCGGCCGGCGCTGCTCTCGGTGACGAAGAGATCGCCATTCGGCGCGAAGCGCAGCACGCGCGGCCCCGTGAGCCCTTGCGCGAATGTCTCGACCTTGAAACCGTCGATCGTCTTGGGCGCGGCGCCTTCTGGCCGCGGCGCGATCTGGGAGCGCTCCGCTTTCGGCTCGCTGGCGAGCGGCGCCGGCAAGTCTCCCGGCGCGATCTTGCGCCAGGCGCCGGGCGCGTCGGCCTTCCAATCGCTGAAAGCCGCGAGCCCGATTCTGAGATCGTTCGTTTCGGATCGCAATGCGCCCGGCGCCAGGAGCGAGAACGCCCCCGCGCCAAGCGTCAACGCGACGACAGACCATCGAGGCGCCATGCCAATCTCCCCCAATTTTAAAGAGAAAACTCGATCGCCGGGCGACGGCGCGAAGCCCCGCCGCCCGGCATGATCACGTCACCCGTCGCGCGAGATCACAAACCGTCGAAAAGCGCCGTCGACAGATAGCGCTCGGCGAAGGAGGGAATGATCGCCAGGACGTTCTTGCCCGCCGCTTCCGGCCGCGCGCCGATTTCGAGCGCCGCCGCGATCGCCGCGCCGGACGAAATGCCGACGGGGACGCCTTCGGTGCGCGCGACGAGACGCGCCACGTCGAAAGCCGTCTGATTTCCGATGGTGACGATCTCGTCGATCACGCTTCTGTCGAGGATCGGCGGCACGAAGCCGGCGCCGATGCCTTGGATCTTGTGCGGCCCTGGCGGACGGCCCGACAGCACCGCGGAGTCCTCGGGCTCGACGGCGACGACGCGCAAGGTCGGACGGCGCTCTTTCAGCACCTGTCCGACGCCGGTGATGGTGCCGCCCGTGCCGACGCCGGAGATGATGAAGTCGATCTCGCCATTCGTGTCGTTCCAGATCTCCTCCGCGGTCGTCTTGCGATGAATATCCGGATTGGCGGGATTCTCGAACTGCTGGGGAATGATCGCGCCGGGATTTTGCGCAATCAGCTCGTCCGCCTTGGCGAGCGCGCCCTTCATGCCTTGCGAGGCCGGCGTCAGGACAAGCTCCGCGCCGAGAAGAGCGAGCATCTTGCGCCGCTCGATCGACATGGATTCGGGCATGACGAGAATGAGCCGGTAGCCGCGCGCGGCGGCGACGAAAGCGAGCGCGATGCCCGTATTGCCCGAGGTCGGCTCGATGAGCACGGTACGGCCCGGCGTGATGCGGCCATCCTGTTCGAGCTTCTCGATCATGGCGACGCCGATCCGGTCCTTGACGCTCGAGATCGGATTGAAGAATTCGAGCTTTGCGAGGATGTTCGCCTTGACGCCCTTGGCCTCGGCGAGTCGATCGAGACGAACGATCGGCGTGTCGCCGATCGTTTGCGTGATGGAATCGTAGATGCGTCCCCGCCCCGGCCTGGCCGCCGGCGTGAAATTCACGCTGTGAACCGTCATCTGCTCGCTTCCTTTCTTCGTTGCCCAGGTCCGCCGCCCGGTTGTCCGTCTCAAATTCCCGCGCCGTGATCGAAGACCTCGACGCGCGCCTTGGCCTGGGTGATGTTGCTGCCGGGCGGCACGCTGTGGGTGAGCCACACATTGCCGCCGATGGACGAGCCGCGACCGATCGTGATGCGGCCGAGCACCGTCGCGCCCGCGTAGATCACGACGTCGTCCTCGATGATGGGATGACGCGCCTTGCCTTTTTCGAGCGCGCCGTTCTCGTCGACGTCGAAACGCTTCGCGCCCAGCGTCACCGCCTGATAGAGGCGCACGCGCTTGCCGACGACGGTCGTCTCTCCGATGACGACGCCCGTGCCGTGGTCGATGAAAAAGGCCTCGTCGATCGTCGCGCCGGGATGAATGTCGATCCCCGTTTCGGAATGAGCGATCTCCGCGATGATGCGCGCGATCATCGTCGCGCCGAGGAGATAGAGGCGATGAGCGAGCCGGTGTCGAATGACGGCGGCGACGCCCGGATAGCAGAACACGACTTCATCGAGACTCTTCGCTGCGGGATCGCCCACATAGGCCGCGCGTATGTCGGTGTCGAGAAGCGCCCGCACGCCTGGAATGGCTTGCGCGAAGGCTTGCGTGATCTCCTCGACGCGCGTCTCGACGCCGCTCTTCTCCTCATCCGTCGCTACGAGCTCGAGCTCACGGCGAATCTGCTCCCGCAGCATGCGCAGGGCGCGATCAAGCGTTCGCGCAATGAAGACGTCCGTCGCGTCCGGCGTCAATTCATAGGGACCGAAATGCCGCGGATAGAGAACCGAGGCCAGCGCTTCGACGATCTCCACAATGGCGGCGCGCGATGGGAGATCCGGCAGGCGGCCGACTCCATAGCGGTTCGTCTGCGACGCCTTTCGCAACGCCGCGAGTTGCGCGACGATTCCCGTTACGTCGGTTGCGCGGGCGCTCCGCCCGGCCCAGTCGATTTGATCCGTCATGTCACGCCTGCGGCCAAGGATGCGCTGGAGCGGATGCGCTGGAGCGCCTCGCGATCACTCCATAAAGATTATAGACTAAATCAGCAATAAGAAAAACTCAAATCGCCACACGCCGATCGCCGGGGCTAGATGGGAACGCCCACTTATGCGCTAGAGCTTGCATACGTATGCAATTTCACTGATCTAGTGATAAATTAAAATTCAAAAATACTGTGCAATACGCTTGCTAAAGAAGTTGATCCGTGTAAAGTCCGAGCCGTCAGAAGCAACTCGTTGGCGGCTTCGCGTATTCGAACGCGGCCCTGCCGCGCGATCATTCGCGCGTGGGTTGGCTCCGTCCACTTTTCCAGGAAGATTGCATGACCACAGAACCCGAAGTCCGGCGGACATTGAGCGAGGCGGCGGCGCGCCAGCTCGCGAACGCCACCAAAACGCGCCCACAATGGTCAGGCATCACGCCGCGCTGGCTTGTGTCCTTTCTTCCGTGGGTTCCGGTCGAGGCGGGCATCTACCGGCTGAACCGCGTGAAAGAGGCGACGGCGCTGAGCGACGCCGACGTTCAATGCAGCCCGGCGCGCGACCGCGACGCCGACCTGCCCGAGACCTTTGTCGATTACGAGGACGCGCCGCGCGAATATTCGATGAATGCGGTGACGACGATCCTCGACGTTCAGACCCGCGTCTCGGATCTCTACAATCACCCTTACGACCAGATTCAGGAGCAGGTCCGTCTCCTCACCGAGAAGGTGAAGGAGAAGCAGGAGTCCGAGCTCATCAACAATGCGGAATATGGCTTCCTCGCCAACGCGCATCCGTCGATGAAGATCAAGACCCGGAAGGGCTCGCCGACCCCGGACGATCTCGACGAGTTGATCTCCAAGGTCTGGAAGGAGCCGGCCTTCTTCCTCGCGCATCCGCGCGCCATCGCCGCTTTCGGCCGCGAATGCACGCGTCGCGGCGTCCCGCCGCCAACCGTCACGCTGTTCGGCTCGCCTTTCGTCACCTGGCGCGGCCTGCCGCTCGTGCCGAGCGACAAGCTCTATATCGACGAGAACGGCAAGACGAACATCCTGCTGCTGCGCACGGGCGAGAAGAAGCAGGGCGTGATCGGCCTCTTCCAGCCGGGCGTTCCGGGCGAGGTGGCGCCGAGCCTGTCGGTTCGATTCATGGGGATCAACCGCAAGGCCATCGCGTCGTACCTCATCTCGCTCTACTGCTCGGCCGCCGTGCTCACGCATGACGCGCTCGGCGTGCTCGAGGACGTCGATGTGAGCAAGTATCACGAATACGACGACAAGCGCGTCTGATCCAACAAGAAGAGCGCTGGCGGCCCTCCGCCGCCGGCGCAATCCGATTAAGCCGAGGAAGCCGCTTTCATGTCGCCAGCGAAGCCCGCCATTCCCGCTTCCGCCGATCTGCCGTTCGACAATGTTCCCGTCCAGGACGCAGGCCATCACGCCGCACCCGCCATCGACCCCGATATGATCGCGCGCCTCGCCAACGCTTTCTTCCAGCAGCCGCCCGTTTCTCCCGCCAATTCGCCGCTGCCCTTCGGCCCGCCGGCGCTGACGCCGAGCCTTCCGGACGCGCCGGCACCCTCGGTCGTCACCACGGTCGCGCCGCATGCGCCGGCCCGCACCTCCTATGGCCCGCCGGACGTGCCGCAGACGACGATTCCCTCCGTCGTCCCCACGCCGAACATTCCCGCGCCCGCGGCGCCGACCGGCCTGCAATCGCCCACGCGCCCGCTCGGCCTCGATCACATTCCGCAGCCCGGCGCGTCGCTCGGAAGCTCCGGTCCGTCCGGCGTCCCCGCGGACATCGACTACAGCCTGATTCCGCGCTTCCTCGCGAGCGACCTGGCGCTCGCGCCGCCGAACCATGTCGCGGCTCCCCCGATCGGCTTCGGCGAAGCGGGCGTGCCCGGCGGCGGCGCACCGGCGCCGGCCGACAATCTCTATTTCCTGCACGAGCGGACGCCGCCCGCGAGCGCCCCCGCCGCGCCGACCCCGTCCTATCTCTCGCCGCATACGCCCGCCGTCGCGCCGCAGCCGGAGCTGGGTCATCCGAATATCCCGGTCTCGGCGCCCACCGCGCCCGCCGAGGCCGAGTCGAGTCTCCCTGCCTCCCCTGAGAGCTTCGCGATCGCCGGTCCGTCGGAAGCGGACCCGCACCGCCTCTCGGATGTAGCTTCTCTCGCCACGCCGCCCGTCGGCGGCGAGCAGTTTTCGAGCGGCTTCGAGAGCTTTCCGACGCCGGGCCAGGCCGGGCCTGCGGCGAGCGACGCGCTCTACTTCGTCAGCCACGGCGGCGGGCGTCCGGGCGTTGCGGCGCAGCCGGCCGCCGACGACGCCGACGCCCCGCAGGGCTATGCGCCCGAGCTTTCCGCGAACACGGTCGCGACGCGCCAGGCTTTCGATCCTTATCGCGTCAAGCGCGACTTCCCGATCCTGCAGCAGCAGGTTCACGGCAAGCCGCTCATCTGGCTCGACAACGCCGCGACGACGCAGAAACCGCAATCCGTCATAGACCGGCTCGCGCATTTCTACGAATATGAAAACTCCAACATCCACCGCGCCGCGCATGCGCTCGCGGCGCGCTCGACCGACGCCTATGAGGCGGCGCGCGAGAAGGCGCGCCGCTTTCTGAAGGCGCCGAGCGTCAAGGACATTATTTTCGTGCGCGGCGCGACGGAGGGAATCAATCTCGTCGCCCAGGCCTGGGGCCGCCGCAATGTGAGCGCGGGCGACGAGATCGTCATTTCCTGGCTCGAGCACCACGCCAATATCGTTCCCTGGCAGATGCTCTGCGCCGAGAAAGGCGCGCGGCTGCGCGTCGCGCCGGTCGACGACCGCGGCCAGCTCATTCTCGAGGAATATGAGAAGCTGCTGAATCCGCGCACGCGCATCGTCGCGGTGACGCAGGTCTCCAATGCGCTCGGCACGGTGACGCCCGTTCGCGAGATCACGGCGATGGCGCATCGCCACGGCGCCTGCGTGCTGATCGACGGCGCGCAATCCGTCTCGCACATGCCGGTCGACGTGCAGTCGATTGATTGCGACTTCTTCGTCTTCTCCGGCCACAAAGTGTTCGGGCCGACCGGCATCGGCGTCGTCTACGGCAAGGACGCCGTGCTCGAGCACATGGCGCCCTGGCAGGGCGGCGGCAATATGATCGCCGACGTCACCTTCGAGAAGACGATCTATCAGGGCGCGCCCGAGCGCTTCGAGGCCGGCACCGGCAATATCGCCGACGCGGTGGGCCTCGGCGCCGCGCTCGATTATGTCGACAGCATCGGCATGGAGGTCATTGCGCGCTACGAGCACGACCTACTCGTCTACGCCACCGAGAAGATGAGGATGGTCCCCGGCCTGACCTTCATCGGCACGGCGGCGGAGAAGGCCTCGGTGCTTTCCTTCGTGCTCGACGGCCATAGCCCGATGGATGTCGGCAAGGCGCTCGACCGCGAAGGCATTGCGGTGCGGGCCGGCCATCACTGCGCGCAGCCGATCCTGCGCCGCTTCGGACTCGAGGCGACGGTGCGGCCCTCGCTCGCCTTCTACAACACTTGCGCGGATGTCGACGCCCTTGTCGCGGCGCTTCTGAAGCTGCAAGCCGGTCGCGGCGGCTTTTGATAAATCCCTATAATCTATAGATGGAGTTGACTATATAGGGGCGGCGCGATAGAAGACTTGGACCTTTCGTCTTCCGGGAAGTCGTCCAAGTGCTCACCAAAAAGGGGAAATACGGGCTCAAGGCCATGGTGCATCTGGCGCAGTCGGAGCCTGGCCGCCCTGTCCCCGTCATGGAGATTTCCGAGAAGCAGTGCATCCCGAAGAAATTTCTCGACGCCATTCTCTGTGAATTGCGAAATTCGGGCTTCGTTCATTCGAAAATGGGCAAGGGCGGCGGCTACAGCCTGGCGCGGCCCGCGAGCGACATCACGGTCGGCGAGCTCGTGCGCGCCATAGACGGGCCGCTCGCGCCCGTGCATTGCGCCAGCAAGACGCGCTATCGCCGCTGCGACGACTGCTTCGACGAGAACACTTGCGCCGTCCGCCGCATCATGCAGCGCGCGCAGCAGGCGCTGTCCGACGTTCTCGACAATTGCTCGCTGCAGGAAATGCACGACCGCGTGAAGCAGGAGTCCGAGGAGGTCCTCTTTTACGACATTTAGGTCTGTGCGGCGGATGCATCTCGACCATCCATTCTCACGAGGAAATCAATGACGATATCAGTTGGCCGCTTTTCGGCGAGGCTGACGAAAGGCCGTTCCGCCGCTTTTATTGCGCGCTCCTCATCACTTGCGATCCTGGCGCTCGCCGCCTGGCCCGCGACGGCGGCGACGCTCCTCAACGTCTCCTACGATCCGACCCGGGAACTTTACAAGGCGGTCGGCAAGTCCTTCGCCGCCGAGTGGAAGACGAAGACCGGCGAGGACGTTGATGTTCAGTCGTCGCATGGCGGCTCGGGCGCGCAGGCGCGCGCCGTCATTGACGGCTTGCCGGCGGACATCGTCACGCTGGCGCTCGCCAACGATATCGACGCGATCGCCGGGAAGACGGGCAAGATTCCGGCGGACTGGCAGAAACGACTGCCGAACAATTCCGCGCCCTACACGTCGACGATCGTGCTCCTCGTTCGCAAGGGCAACCCCAAGGCCATCAAGGACTGGAACGATCTCGCCAGGCCCGGCGTCGTCGCCGTCGCGCCCAACCCGAAGACCGGCGGCGGCGCGCGCTGGAACTTTCTCGCCGCCTGGGCCTGGGGCCTCAAGAACTATAAGGGCGACGAGGCGAAGACGCGGGAGCTCGTCAAGGCGATCTACGACAATATCCCGGTGATGGACACGGGCGCGCGCGGCTCGACGAACACTTTCGCCCAGCGCGGCATTGGCGACGCGCTGATCACCTGGGAAAACGAGGCCTTCCTCGCCATTCAGGAGTTTGGCGCGGACAAGTTCGAGATCGTCACGCCGTCAGTGTCGATCCTCGCCGAGCCGGCGGTCGCGCTCGTCGACGGCAATGTCGACGCAAAGGGAACGCGCAGGGTCGCCGAGGCGTTTCTCGCCAATCTGTTCAAGCCCGAAACGCAGGCGCTCATCGCCAAGTTCGGCTACCGCCCGGCTTTTCCGCAATATGCGGCGAAAGAGGACCTCAAACGCTTCGGCAAGACCGAGCTTGTCACGATCGACAAGACCTTTGGCGGCTGGCCGGCGGCTCAGAAGAAGTTCTTCGTGGACGGCGCAATATTCGACGAAATCCAGAAGCGGTGAACGGCGAGCGTAAATGCTCATACCTGACGCCAATTCCGTTTGATCCGTTCGCCGCGTGGCCGTCATTGCAAGCGAAGCGAAGCAATCCAGAACCACACTATGGCGCCGGATTGCGTCGTCGCTTCGCTCCTCGCAATCGCGAGCATTGTCGCGACGCGATCAGGCGGCGGATTTACGCCTAATTATCCAGGAAGCTCCTCAGCTTCCGGCTGCGGCTCGGATGCTTCAGCTTGCGCAGCGCCTTCGCCTCGATCTGGCGGATGCGCTCGCGCGTCACCGAGAATTGCTGGCCGACCTCTTCGAGCGTGTGGTCGGTGTTCATGCCGATGCCGAAGCGCATGCGCAGAACGCGCTCCTCGCGCGGCGTGAGCGAGGCGAGCACGCGCGTCGTCGTTTCGCGCAGGTTCGACTGGATCGCCGCCTCGATCGGCAGCACCGCGTTCTTGTCCTCGATGAAATCGCCGAGATGCGAATCCTCCTCGTCGCCGATCGGCGTCTCGAGGCTGATCGGCTCCTTGGCGATCTTGAGCACCTTGCGCACTTTTTCGAGCGGCATGGCGAGCTTCTCGGCGAGTTCCTCCGGCGTCGGCTCGCGGCCGATCTCATGCAGCATCTGACGCGAGGTGCGCACGATCTTGTTGATCGTCTCGATCATGTGCACCGGAATGCGGATCGTGCGCGCCTGATCGGCGATCGAGCGCGTGATCGCCTGGCGAATCCACCAGGTGGCGTAGGTCGAGAATTTATAGCCGCGGCGATATTCGAATTTGTCGACCGCCTTCATCAGGCCGATATTGCCTTCCTGGATGAGGTCGAGAAACTGCAGGCCGCGATTGGTGTATTTCTTGGCGATGGAGATGACGAGGCGCAGATTGGCCTCGACCATTTCCTTCTTCGCCTGGCGGGCCTCGCGCTCGCCCTTCTGCACCATATGCACGATCTTGCGGAACTCGGAGATCTCCAGTCCCGTCTCGGTCGCGAGCGCATGGATTTCGGCGCGCAGATCCTTGATCCGGTCCTTCTCCTCCGCGACGAACTCCTTCCAGCCCCTGGAGCGAAGCTGCGCGACGCGCATCACCCATTTGGGGTCGAGCTCGGAGCCGTGGAACTTGTCGATGAAGTCCTCGCGCGCGACGCCATGGCTGTCGGCGAGGCGCAGGAGCTTCGTCTCATAGCCGATGAGGCGCTTGTTGATGTCGTAGAGCTGCTCGACCAGCGCCTCGATGCGGTTCTGGTTCAGGGAAAGAGACTTCACGTCGGTGACGATCTCTTTCTTGAGCTGCTTGTATTTGCGCTCCTGCGCCGGCGTCAGCGTCTCGTTCTTGAGCTTGTTCTCGACATTCTGGTCCTGGAGGCGGCGGAGCTTCTTATAGGCGTCGGCGACGCGCGCGAAAGTTTCGAGAACCTTCGGCTTGAGCTCGGCCTCCATGGCGGAGAGCGACACGGAATTATCCATGTCGTCTTCCTCCTCGAAGGTTTCTTCCGGAGCCGCGCCCTCGGCGATCCCCGCCGGCGGCGTGCGCGGCGCGGTGGCGGGCGCCATCTCCTCGCCCTCGGCGGGAGCCTTCGCCGTCGCCGCCTTGCCGTCCGGCCCGGCATAGGTCGCCTCGAGGTCGATGATGTCGCGCAGCAGGACTTTTCCGGCCTCGAGCTCCTCGCGCCAGATGATGATGGCCTGGAAGGTGAGCGGGCTCTCGCAGAGACCGGCGATCATCGCCTCCCGTCCGGCCTCGATGCGCTTGGCGATGGCGATCTCGCCCTCGCGCGACAACAGCTCGACCGAGCCCATCTCACGCAGATACATGCGCACGGGGTCGTCGGTGCGGTCGGCGGGCTCCGATGCGCGCGTCGCAACGGCGGTCGAGCGCGGGCTCTCGACGAGGTCGCCGCCCTCGACTTCCTCCTCCTCCGCGGCCTGCTCTTCCTCGACGTCGTCGGGATCGTCGCCCTCGGACACGGTAATGCCCATCTCGGAGAGCATGGCGTAGACGTCCTCGATCTGGTCGGACGACACCTCTTCCGAAGGCAAGACGGCGTTCAGTTCGGCGTAGGTAACGAAGCCGCGCTTCTTGGCGAGCTTGATCATCCGCTTGACGGCGGCGTCGTTGAGATCGAGAAGCGGCCCGTCCGCGGCGTCTACGGTCACGGCGCCTTCATTATCGACCTTGTCTTCGTCTTTCTTCGCCATACACTGCTCCACACGGTCCCCGGCGCGGCGCCTCACGGGGCTGCTTGACCGGACCTCGCACATTTGTCGACAATTCTTCGGAGACAGCCAACGCCGGCTCCGTCCCCTTCGGCAAGGACATGAAGCCGCGCGCCGATTCTCGTCCCCACATTCTTCGCGCGGTCTTAACGCCCCGCTAACCACACTCAATTTGCGCGGTGAGTCCGGAAAGTCAAAGCGAATGCGTTGAGCGCCCCGAAGAGGCCCCGAACCCCTCCAAGGCCGCTTCAGCGCCATCTAGGGCGGACAGCTGCGTTTGAATATCCCTCAGCCGCGCCAAATCTTGCTCGCTACAGCTTTCGGCCAGCCGGGCTTCGACTGCGCGAAGCTCCCTATTTAACGCCCAAGAGCGGCGATGCAAGACCAAAGCCTGACGCAGGCTCTCGGCGGCGTCGGCGGGGGCCGCGTCAGGCCGCACGCTCCACAGCGCCGCATGGGCGACCATTCCTTCGAGACGGGCGGCGACGCCGCCGAGACCCGCCGCCTCCAGCGCCTGAACGAGCTCCGCCCGTTCGCCGCCGCCCGCCTCTGTCCAGCGGACCAGCGCGTCGCGCAGAGCGAGGGCTTCGTTCGACGCGAATTCCAGACCCGCCGCCTCTTCGACATGCGCGGCGAGCACGTCGGGATGGTTCATGAGAATCAGCAAGATCAGGGCGTCGCGCGGCGCAATCGCGGTTCTGACGCCGCGAAAGAGCGGGGAATTGGCGAGCGCTGCGCTGATGCGCACCGGCCCGGCCTCCGGCGCGCCGGGACGGAAGGGAGGGCGTCGGCGGGCGGCGAAGTCGCGCCCCCGGCCGGACGGCCCGACGAGGCGGGAAAGCCGGTCGCTCAACTCCTGGGCATAGTAGCGGCGAAGCGTCTCGTCGCCGATCCGCGCGGCGATTTCACGCAGGCGCCGCTCCAGGCCGGCCCGGCGCTCGGGCGTATCGAGAACGGCGCCCTCGGTCTCGCGCATCCAGAGCAGATCGACGAGCGGCAGGGTCTGGGCGAGCGCCTGCGCGACGGCGCCGGGGCCGCCCGCGCGCAGCAATTCGTCCGGATCCTGCCCGCCGGGGAGAAGGACGAAGCGCAGCGTCTTCCCCGGCCCGATCAGCGGCAAGGCCGTATCGACCGCCCGGAAGGCGGCCTTGAGGCCGGCCTTGTCGCCGTCGAAACAGAGGATGGGCTCCTCGGCCATGCGCCAGAGCAGACCGCATTGCTCGGGCGTCAGCGCCGTGCCGAGCGGCGCGACGGCGTGAGGAAAGCCCGCCGCCGTCAAAGCGATGACGTCCATATAGCCCTCGACCGCGATGACGGTCCCGGCGTCATGGGCGGCCTTGCGGGCGTTGTGGAGATTGTAGAGCGTCGCGCCCTTATGGAAGAGCGGCGTCTCGGGGGAATTCAGATATTTGGCCTGGGCCTCCGCCTCCATGGCGCGGCCGCCGAAAGCGACGACGCGCCCCGCCCGGTCGCAGATCGGGAACATGACGCGATTGCGGAAGCGGTCATAGGGGACCGCAATGTCCTCGCCATGGATCAGAAGCCCCGCCTCGATCATGGTCTCGACCGTCGCGCCCTTGCCGGCGAGATGGTCGCGCAGCGCGTGGCGCTCGGGCGGCGCATAGCCCAGCCGGAATTTGTCCCGCGAGGCGGAGGAGACCTGCCGGCGGTCGAGATAGGCGCGCGCTTCTCTGCCTGCGGGGCTTGCGAGCTGCTTGACGAAAAATTCTGCGGCCCATTCCAGCGCCTCGCCGAGCGTCGCGCGACGCTGGTCCTCCTCGCGCTGCTCGCTGGTCTCGACGGGCATGGGCAGGCCGGCGAGCGCGGCGAGCCGCTCGACCGCCTCGGGAAAGGCGATTCCCTCGGTCTCCATCAGAAAGGCAAAGCCGTCGCCACTCTTGCCGGAAGAGAAATCGTGGAAGAAGCCCTTCTGGTCGTTGACGTAGAAGGACGGCGTCTTCTCGACGTTGAAAGGCGAGAGCCCGCGCCACTCGCGGCCCTCCTTCTTGAGCTTCACCTTCTGGCGCACGACCTCGGAGACCGGCACGCGCGCGCGGATTTCGTCGAGGAAGGAGGGCGGGAAGCGCATGAGGCGGTTCTAGCACATGACGCGGCGGTTCATGCTCCGCTTTTCGCCCGGCTTTCGCGCCACGCCCGCCAATCGACCGGCTGCGCGTCCGAATTGTCCACGACGACCGCTCCCGGCGGAATGCGATCCGTGAATAGCGCAGCGTTGAGACACTCCCAGCGGGCGCTCGGGGCGACCAGCCCGTCGAAGCCAAGAAAATAGGCGGCGTCGGCAATGGCCTGAGTGCGGCCGTAATCGCGCTCGCGGAAGCGGGCCGCATCCACGCCAAGCGTGGCGAGCGTCGGCAGGTCGGCGATGCGCAGCGTCTCCCGCGCCTCGACCCGCAGCCTGTGAGCGTAAGAGACGAGGCGCGACGGGAAAACAGGCTGAAGGCTCAGCAACGCATGGATTTCCGCTAGCGCCCCGTCGCGTTCGAGCGATGTGTAAAGGACGTCGAACGTCCCGTTGCACCAACGGCTTTCCGAAGCCGCGCCGAGCGTCGGATCGCGCCCCTCGCGGCAGACCCGCCAGACGGGCTGCGCAAAAGGCTCCCGTTTGAAAGCGTCGACAGCGTCAAGGAGTTTCAGGTCGCGGGCGCGGCGAGCGTCAGACATAGGCCCCGGAGTCGAGCGCCTCGATAACCGCGAGCACCTCCTGCGTGCGGCCGGCGTTGATGAGGTCGATCGCCCGCTCGCCTTTCAACATGGGATGCGCCGTGTGGAGCCATAGCCGCGCCTCCGCCGGCGTATAGAAATCAGCGAGGCGGTCGACGACGTAGCGTAGCTCGGCGATCACGGTCTGAGTGCGCAGATCGGGAGTCGCCTTGCCGCTCGACCAGCGCGAGACGGTCGCCGGCGACACGGAGACGATATTGGCGATGTCCTTGCCCTGCAGGCCGCCGTCGTCGCGCAGATGGTCGATGATTTTGGAGACAGCCGTCGCCAATTTTCGCTCCCGAGGTTCACAGGAGCGTTATGTGCATCTGGATTTCAGAAAGTCAATTCCTGAAATCCAGATGCAATCGCTTAATTCGAAAAAGCCCGGAACGGCTCCGCCACATCCGGCAGCCTCGCGATCGAATTGTCGAAGTTGAGCGGGCCGGAGAAGGTCACGCGCACGGCCGGCGGCTCGACCGGCTTGAAGTGGCGGTCCATGACGCCGACGCCGCAGACATTCGCCGGCGCGACGCCCGCGACGCATTGGCCGTAAAGCGCGTCAGTCGGCAGCAATGAACCGTAACCGTAAGTAATCTGATCCGAACGCGAGTTGAAGATATTGAGGCCGTCGAGCTGGAGCTTCCAGCCGTCCGCCCAGCGGTAGCCCAGCCGGGCGTTCACCGTGCCGGTCGCGGGCGACTGGAAATAGCCGTCCTCCGTCAGGGGACGCGTGCCAACATAGCGATATTTCAGGCCACCGAACCAGCCCGTCGCTTCGCCCAGCTCCAATCCGGCCATCGCGGTTATGGCGACGGAATTTTGCAGATAGTTGCCGGGCGCATTGCCGATGAAGGTCAGATATGGGAAGGAATCTGGATTGAGCAGATCAGCATAGGCGATCGCCTGTCCGGTGTCGAAGCCGCGATAGCGCGCATGGACCAGCGCCACGTCGCCATCGAAGCGAACCCATGAAGTCGGGTTGTAGTGGTTGGCGATCTCGACGCCGTAGCGGCGGCTGGGACGGCCGAAGGCCGTCGTGCCGCTGTCGCCCTCGAACTGGTTTTCGGAGTCGAGATTGAGCCAGAAGAAGCTGACGCTGGAATCGAGCCCTTCGAGGAACTTCGTGCGCGCCCCGATCTCGGCCCCGCGCGACTTCACGAGCAGCGGAATGGGCGCCACCGCAAGGAACGTATCCTGGTCGGACCATTCGGACGTCGAATAGCGCTGCACCGTTCCGCGCGCGTCGGTCGAGTGGAAGCCCTCGCCATAATTGAAGAAGAGCTCCGTCTTCGCCCAGGGCCCGAGAATGATCGACGCCTTGGGGCTGAACAAAGCGGCGTCCTTCGAGCCGCTGTTGAAGGGCCCCGTCCACAGAAAAGCCGGCAGGCCGTTGCTGTCCGTGGCGACCGGCGACCCCCAGAGCGACTGGAGGGAGTTCACATTGGCGTTGTAATAGTCGAAGCGGCCGCCCGCGACCGTCTTCAGCCAAGGCGTCCAGCGCACCGACGTATCTGTCCAGACGCTGATGCTGCCCTCGCCCACGGCGTCGTTGCGGACGGTGTCGACGGGCGTGCGGCGGAAACTGTCCTGCAGGCCGACGCGGATGTCGTCATAGCGGCCCTGAAGGCCGATGCGCGTCTCGACCGGCAGGCCGAAACTGTCCCATTTGATGCTGTGCTGGGCGTTGGCGCCCGCCATCCACCGCCGGTCGAACTGGCGGAACTGGTCGCCGAGATTCTGGTTCGCGAGAAAATAAGTGAAGTCGTTGTAGAGATCGAGCGTCGAGCGGACGACATAGGCCTCGACGCGACTGGAATGATTGCCCTCGGTCTGGCTCCAGCGGCCGGAGAGCGAGAAGCGCGTGGTGTCGCCGCCGTCGGTCGGATTGAGCGTGCCCCACAGCGACATGATCCCGCCATAGACGGCGCGCTCGGGAATCTGGTCGGTCGAATACCAGCGATTGGCGTAGCCCATGAAAGTGACGGCGGCGCCATCGGCTTCCGTGCCGCGCGACCAGCGCAGCACGCTGTTGATGCGGCGCAGATTGTCGCCGCGTTCCCAGGGGCCGTTGTAATATTGCGCCTCGACCGCGCCATAGGCGGAGCCGCCGGCGAAGTCCTTATAGGGCGCAACCGCCAGCGCGCGGCCATAACCGAAGCTGCCGCCGGTGACCTGGTAGAAGCCTTTGTCGATCTTGTCCTTGTATTGCAGATAGATTGAGCCGGCGGAGGAGAAGTCGCCGTCCTGCGCGTCATAAGGCCCCTTGCGGGCCAGCACATAGGACAGCAGTTCAGGAATCAGGAAGTTGGCGTCGGCGTATCCTTGGCCATGGCCATGCGTGCGCATGTTGAGCGGCATGCTGTCGAGATAAAGCGCCAGATCCGTGCCGTGATCCAACTGGAAGCCTCGGAGGAAATACTGGTTCGCCTTGCCGTCGCCCGAGTGCTGCGTGACCACGAGGCCGGGAACAATTTCCAAAGCCTCGGCGGGGTTCTTGAAGGGAAGCGCATTGACTTCCTTCCCGGTAAAGAACTTCTCGCTCGAAGACGTGATCGGCGGCGGCTTGGGGGCGCCGGAGTCCGGGGCGGGCGGGGGCGCGGGCCGCGTCACAGCCGCGACGACAGGCGAGGACGGACGCGGCGCCGCCTGGACGGCATGGGCCGGCGCCGGCGCGTGGGTATGGGGAACATTGACCATGCGCCGATGGCCGCCGACGTCGATCGTGGGCAAGGAAACAGTATGGGCGAAGGCGCTATTGCCGGAGAGGGCCGCGCCGACGGCGAGAAGCGAAACGGTCGCGAGCGAATGACGGTTCATAAAGCCTCCCAGCGCAAGACTTGTGATTTTTTTTCAGATTTGTCTTACGCGTAAGCGGAACTGTCAATCGGCCGTCAACGAATTGAAGCCGCCGTAACTTTTTTGCAACAGAGCGTTAAGAAGCAGTTAACCATGCGGATGCGCGTGGCTGTGTCCGCCATGGCCACGCCGCTTCGCTTCCTCTTCGGGGTCCGCCGGCACGACCACGAGCTGCCCATATCGGACGCCGCGTTCGCCGATGAGGTGGCTCGCGAAATGCTCCACCTCCGATTTCTGCCCCTTGAGCAGGGAGACCTCGAGGCATGTCTCCTCGTCCAGATGCACGTGCAGCGTCGCGATCGACATGTCGGCATGGCTGTGGTGGTCGTGAACGAGCTTCCTGGAAAGCTGCCGGGTCTCGTGGTCGTAGACATAGACCAGCGCCGCGACGCAATTGCGCGCGCGGTCGTCGACCTTGGGCTGCCTGAGGAGCCCCGCCCGCACGAGATCGCGCATGGCCTCGGACCGGTTCTGATGGCCGCCCGCCTCCATGTAACGGTCGAGCGCGGTCATCAGTTCGTCGTCGATCGTCACTGTCACGCGCTGCAATGCCGTCGCTCCAACTCTCTCCGCACGAGAGCAACTAGCAGCGGCCGGCTTTTTTTACAACGGCGCGCCCATGGCCGGAGCGCGCCGCGCCTCGCGACGGCGTAGTATATGACATTCTACAAAGTATATCTTACCCGGAGCGCCTGCGGGCGCAAGGCCGAGAATCGCAGTCGCTTGACCTTGTCCGCTCTCCTCGCCTTTGGCATGGTGCGCGCCAACCAAAACAAGAGGAAACGCCGACAATGACCGGGTTCTGGAGGAGACTGGCCGCCTTTCTGTGGTTCTGCGGAGGGCTCGCCCTCGCCGCGCCTGCGCTCGCGCATACGCCCGATATTTCAACGGGCAAGATCGCGCCTCAGCCGAACCGGGTCTATCTGGTGGATGTCGGCTTCCTCGCCACCGACCTGGAGCGCATGTTCCAGGAGACGATGGACGAGCGCGCGGGACTCGACCTCTCGCCGCCAGGCGTCCTCGAAGAGGAGATCGGCAAATTCGTCTCCAGACGCGTCGCCATGCGCGACGAGGCCGGTCGCGCCTGTGTCGCCAAGGTCGAGAAAGCGGGAGAAGATCCGACGAACCAGGACAGCGCGCTCATCGTCCTGCGCTTCGATTGCGGCGCCACAGCCGGCAAGATCTTCTACGACGCGACCAGGCTCCTCGCCGCGCAGGGCTCGAAGGGCAAGCATCTCGTGACGCTCCTCGGCGAGAACGCCGGCGAGACCATGCTCTATCCCCAGAACCCGCCGCTCGACCTCACGCAGCCCATGGAGACGACCGGCCAGTTGATGTGGAAATTCTTCCTGGCCGGCGTCGAGCATATCGTCACGGGCTACGACCATCTCTGCTTCCTCTTCGCGCTCATCCTCTGGGCGACGCGCATATGGCCGGTGGTGAAGATCGTCACGGCCTTCACCGTCTCGCATTCGATCACGCTGTCGCTCGCGGCGCTGAACGTCTTCACCCTGCCCTCGACGCTGACAGAAGCGCTGATCGCAGCCTCGATCGTCTTCGTCGCCGTGGAGAACTATTTCTCGCGCGACGTCGACAACCGCTGGCGCAACACCTTTTTGTTCGGCTTCATTCACGGCTTCGGCTTCGCCTCGGCGCTGACCGAGATGGGCGTGCCGCAAGGCGGCGTCGTGCCGGCGCTCGCGGCCTTCAACATTGGCGTCGAGGCGGGGCAGATCGCGATCGTCTTCGCAGTGATGCCAATTCTGTTCTTCGGCGACAGGCAGACTGGCGGCAAGCGCAGCGAGAAGCTCGTTTACGCCATCTCAGGCCTGATCGCGCTCGCGGGCGTCTACTGGCTCCTGCAACGCATCGGAGTCATTCCGGGAGCATGAGCCCCCGCCCCTCTCCCCGCGAAAACGGGGAGAGGGAACGAAGCGCCGTCGCTCCCTACCCCCTCACGCGCACATAGTCGCCCGGCGCGTCGCAAAGCGCCTTGACCTTGCCGCTCCCCGGCTGCCGCGCGGGGACTTTGCGCGGCGCCTGGGCCGTGACCCATTGCAGCCAATGCGGCCACCAGGAGCCCTTGTGCTCCTCGGCCCTGGCGACCCATTCCTCGAAGGTTCCCTTCACCGGTCCGCCGGTCAGGTAATTATATTTGCCCTTGGCCGGCGGATTGATCACGCCCGCAATATGGCCAGAGCCGCCGAGCACATAGGTCACGTCGCCGCCGAAGAATTTGTCGCCGCGGAAAACCGAGCGCGCCGGCGCGATGTGATCTTCCCTCGTGGCCACCGAATAGACCGGAATCTTCACGAGCCGCAGATTGATCGGCACGCCGCTCATCACCATCTCGCCGCGCGTGATGCGGTTCTCGAGATAGCAGCTCCTCATGTAGAAAGAATGATTGGCGCGCGGGATGCGCGTCGAATCCGAATTCCAGTAGAGCAGATCGAAGGCGGCGGGCTCGACGCCCTTCATGTAATTATTGACGACATAGGTCCAGATCAGTTCGTTCGGCCGCAGCATGTTGAAGGCGTTGGCCATCTTCACGCCCTCGAGATAGCCGGTCTTGGACATGGCCTCGTCGAGCGCGGCCATCCGCTCCTCGTCGATGAGAACCTGCAGGTCGCCCGCTTCGCTGAAATCCACCTGCGTCGCGAAGAAGGTGACGCTCTCGATGCGGTCGTCGCCCGTCGCCGCCATATAGGCGAGCGTGAGCGCGAGGAGCGTGCCGCCGACGCAATAGCCGGCCGCCGTCACCTTGCGCTCGCCGGTGGCTTTTTCAATCACGTCGAGCGCCGTGAGAACGCCCTCGTGCATATAGGCCTCGAATCCCTTCTCGGCCTTGCTCTCGTCGGGATTGACCCAGGAAATGATGAAAACGGTGAAGCCCTGCTCCACCGCCCAGCGCACGAAGCTCTTCTCCTTGTTGAGATCGAGCACGTAGAATTTGTTGATCCAGGGCGGCGTGATCAGCAGCGGCCGCGCATAGACCTCCTCGGTCGCCGGCGCATATTGGATGAGCTCCATCACGTCATTGCGCCAGACGACCTTGCCGGGCGTATTGGCGAGATCGACCCCCAGCCGGAACTTGCTGTCGTCCGACTGTCGGATTTTCAGCATGCCGCCGCCGGCGTTGATGTCCTCCGCGAACATCTTCAGGCCGCGGATGAGGTTCTCGCCCTTGTTCTCGATGGTCGCGCGCAGCAGCTCGGGATTGGTCGCGATGAAGTTCGACGGCGACACGGCGCTGGCAATGAGCCGCGTGTAGAACTGCGCCTTGGCCCGGATATGCGGATCAAGCCCCTCGGCCTTGTCGACCATGTCGCCCGCCCAGCGCGCCGCATAGAGATAGGACTGACGCAGCCAGTCGAAGAAGGGACTCTGCTCCCATTCCGGCGAGGCGAACCGCTTGTCGCTCGGATCGGGCGCCACGATCGGCGGGACATTCTCGCCCGTATAGCGGCGCATCGTCTGGCGCCAGATTTCGCTCAGGCCGCCATAGAGTTCGGCCTGCGCCACGGCGGCGCGCTCGGGCTTGGCGAGCCAATATTCGGCAACCGTGCCGAGCGTCTTCGTGGCGTCTGCGACATTGGCCGCGAGCTCGCTGCGCTGCCCGCTGGCGTCCGCGCTGCCGATCGCCGCGGCCAGCGCCTTGCGGCCCTGGTCGACGAGCTGCGCCATGTTCTCAGCCATGATCTCGAGATCGACGCCCGTCATCGGCGTCGGGATCGGCGGCGTCGCGGACGCCGCCGGGGCCGCGTCGGGCTTCTTCTTCGTCCGCGGCGTCGCGGCGTCGGACGGGTCCATTGCAAGGATCCTCGCCGGTTCCTTCGGCTTGGCCGTCCTGCCAACTTTCTTCTTCTCGGACGCGCCCTTTCCGGGCGGCTCGCCCTTGCGCTCCGAAGCCGCCCCGGTCCCCCGCGGCGCCTTGCGCCTTTTGACCACAGGCTCTTCGTCGCCACCGATCGTCATGCTCTATCCTGTTCCTCTTCCTCGCCGCGCCAGCGCGGCCGAGGCAATCTGCGCAGTATGACCGTACAAAAACGGCGCGTCCCGGTCCATCGACATCGCGCCGGCGAAAAAGCGCCCCACCCGCGCCGTCTCGCCCCGTTTGGACGCAGGTAAGGATAACGCCCGTATATTACAATCAGATAGGAACAAGAAAGCGGCGGCCTCCGCCAAGATGTCGCAGCGGCTCCCCGCGCGACAGGCCTCGCGCCAGCGTCTTCCGTCAATAAGAACGGGCTGGCGGGCGCCGGCGCGAGCGGGGACGAGCATGTTGCGGCGCGAGGGAGCGGCTTTGGCGTTTTTAGCGATATGCGCGCTTTCGGCCTGCGCGAAAAGCCATGGCGAGATCGCGCCGACGCCGGCGCCGCCATGGGCCTTCGAGAGCGCGAACTGCCGGCAGCTCGCTTCGATGTATGCGAAGGCCGCTCGGACGCTCGTCTTCTCGGAAATCGCGCAAGACCATCGCCATGCGGAGGATCGCATGCGCGTCTTGGGCGTTCCGCTCCCAATGGCGACGATTTTCGAGGAGAGTCGAGAGGCGGAGACGGCGCGACTGAAAGGCGAAGCTCTGGCGCTGGCGGCGCAGCTCCAGCGCGCCGGCTGTCTCGCCCGCGAGGGCTGAGCGCCGCCTTGCGCCGGGCTTGCGGCCGATCGCGCGCGCGTCGCTTCTTAAATTCCTTGTTCAGGCGCGGCGTTCAGACTCCGCGTAGCAGCAGCGTAACCGAGAGGGTTCGTATATGAGTATGATGGCGCGACGCGCGGCCTTGACGGCGATGACGATTGAGGAATGCCAAAGGCTCGAAACGCCTCTGCGCCAGGACCTCGAAATCCTCGACTACGAGATTCGCAGCCTCGTCGCGCGTGTCCGCGAAGACGCCCGCGGCGCCGGCGCCGACGACACGACCTTCATGACCGCCTCCTCCACCGTGCTGCTCTCGATCGCTGCGAGCCTGCTCGCGCGCGCCGCGGAAGATCGGCGCGCGGTCTTCGACGCGGGAGCCTTCGCCGCGAACGCGGGACACGCCGCGCAATGGGCGGAGGAGAGACGATTGAGATGTCGCCTCGGCGGCGAAGCGTAGCTACACCGCGTAATATCGGCTCTTCATGCGGCGCGCCAGTCGCGCCGCGCCTGGCGCCGGCGACAGACGACAGCCGATCTCGACGCCGCGGCGCCACACGACCCGCGCCGCGTAGACCGCGCCGCTCGCATCGTCGAAGAATTGAAAGCGCGCCGGCAGCGCGACATTGCGCGCGAGCTTCAGCCGCGCGCCCGCTTCCGTGCGATCGGCGATCAGGCAGTCGCACAGAAAACGGTCCGCGCAATCGAGCGCCTTGCCCCATCGCAAATGCGAAGCGCGCCGCCGCTCCCGTCGCCGCTCGATATTTTCTTCCGAGAGCCGGCGAAATGTCGGGACGCCCATGCATCGCGCGCGCCAGCGCGCAAGCGCCGACGCGCTCCCGTCGAGACGCGTCGCTTGTAGAGTGACGTCAGGGCCCATCGCGCTTTTCCCCGATGCGCGAAGCGCGCCTGGCCTTGTTAAGCGCGCGCCGCCGCTGCGCGCAATCGCCGGGCGGGAATGCGCGCCAGCTTCGGACAAGCCGGAGACTCTTAAATCACGTCGGACCATTCCACGCGGATCGACGCCATGAGCAGCACTTTCGGTTTGTTCAACACCTCCATCATGGGCATGGCCGCGCAGGCCGACGCGCTCGCCAACATCTCCGAGAACATCGCCAATTCGAGCACCGTGGGCTACAAGCGCGCGACGACCCATTTCCTCACCGTCCTCAACGGCTTTCAGGGCGCCGATCAATTCGGCGGCGGCGTCTCCACGCGCAGCCGCTACGACGTCACAGGCCAGGGCGCGCTGACGCATACAGGCAATTCGACGGACCTTGCGATACGCGGCGAGGGGTTCTTCGTCGTATCCGACGAAACCGGCGCGATCTTCCTCACTCGCGCCGGCTCCTTCACGCCCGACTCCGAGGGACGCCTCGTCAACGCCGCCGGATATTATCTGATGGGCTTTCCGAGCGGCGCTCAGACGGACGCGCTCGCCAATATGGAAGTCGTGCGCGTGCGCAACGACCGCCTCTACGCCAATCCGACGACGGAAGGAACGCTCGCGGCCAATCTGCCCGCCGCCGCGACGAACGTGTCTGCGGCCGATCTGCCTTCCGCCAACGCCGCGACGGCGAAATTTTCCGCCAAATCCTCGCTGACGGTCTATGACAATCTCGGCAAGCCCGTCATTCTCGACGTGTATTACGCGAAGACGGGTCCGAACGCCTGGGAAATGACCGTTTACGACTCCGCGGGCGCGACCAATGGCGGCTTCCCCTATGCCGCGTCGCCGCTTGCGACGCAAGCGCTCACATTCGATCCGGCGAACGGCTCGATCCTCGACGGCGCGACGCTGAATTTCACGCCGCCGGGCGGCTCCGCGATCACGCTCGACATGAGCAACACCACGCAGCTCGGCGCCGCTTTCGGCGTCAACAATGTCACCGTCAACGGCAACGCGGCCGGCGCGATCCGCCAGGTGCAAATCTCGTCCGACGGCGCGCTCAGCTATCAGCTCGACAATGGCCAGCTTGCCGCCGCTTATCGCATCGGCATAGCCAATGTCGCGGCGCCGACAGCGCTTTCCAGCTACACCGGCGATGTTTACGCCGCCAATGGCGATTCGGGACAAATTTTTGTCGGCTCGGCGGGCGCCGGCGGGCGCGGCGAAATCGTTTCGGCGACGCTCGAAGCCTCGACGGTCGATCTCGCCACCGAGCTCTCCTCGATGATCGTCGCGCAGCGCTCCTACACCGCGAACACGCAATCCTTCCAGGCGGCCTCGGAAATTCTGCAGGTCCTCAACAACATCAAATAATCGGACAGATCCATGTCTCTGACCTCGGCCGGCGCCGTCGCCGCCAAATCGCTCGGCGTGATCGCCAATCAAATCAGCGTCGCGTCCCGCAATATTTCCGGCGCGGGCGTCATGGGCGTGAGCGTCAAACGCGCCAAAGTCGCCGCGGGCGACGACGGCGTCGAATTTACCGGCGTGGAGCGCGCGGCGAACGCGGCGTTGTTTCGAAATCTGCTTTCGGCGACCGCGTCGCAAGCCGGCGAGACGGCGATAGCCGACTCGCTGGCGCGGCTCGATCAGACGCTCAACCTCTCCGACCCGGACAACAGCCGCTCGCCGGCGACGATGCTCACAAAGCTGACGAGCGCATTGCAAGCCTATAGCGCCTCGCCAGCAAATGAGACGGCCGCGCAACTCGCGCTGCAGGCGGCGCAGGATCTCGTCTCGACGCTGCGCGACGCGACCGCCGCCACGCAGGACGAACGCAGACAGGCCGACGCCAGCCTCGCTTCGGACGTGAAAAGCGTCAACGACCTCCTCGGCCAGTTCGCCGCGCTCAACGGCGAAATCGTGTCCGGAACGACGGCCGGCGCTGATGTGACGGACGCGCTCGATCGTCGCGACTCCGTCCTTGCGCAGCTTTCGACCTTCATCGGCGTGACGACCGTGACGCGGTCCAATAACGATATGGTCATATACGCCGACAGCGGCGCCACGCTTTTTGAAACGGCGCCGCGCCGCGTGACGTTTCAGGAAACGCCGAACCTCTCTCCCGGCGTCTCCGGCGCCGCGGTCTATATTGACGGCGTCCAGGCGACCGGCGCCGGCGCGCCGCTTGCGTTACGCTCCGGATCTCTCCAGGCGCTCGTCAGGATTCGCGACGAACTCGCGCCGAAGTTTCAGACTCAGCTCGACGAGATCGCGCGCGGCCTAGTCGTCGCCTTCGCCGAGGAAGACCAGAGCGGCAACGGGGAAAAGCCCTTGCCGGGCCTGTTCGTCGATCCCGGCGTCGATGACATTCCCGACGCTTCCCTCATTGCCGGTCTCGCGGGCCGGATCAACATCAACGCCAATGTCGATCCCGCGAGAGGCGGCGCGCTCACGCGGCTGCGCGACGGCGGCCTATCGAACAATCCCGATTATATCTACAACTCCGAAGGCGCGGCGGGTTATTCGGGCCGTCTTCTGCAACTCGTCGACGCCGCCTCGGCGCCCCAATCCTTCGATCCCGCCGCCGGACTCGGCAGCGCAAGTTCGCTGGAGGCCTTCGCCGCCGCCTCGATCGGCTGGCTCGCCGCGCAACGAAAGCAGTCCGACAGCGCCACGACCTATTTCGACGCGATCGTCTCGCAAAGCACGCAGGCGCTCTCGAACGCGACGGGCGTCAATCTCGACGACCAGATGTCGCAAATGCTGGCGCTCGAAAACTCCTATCAAGCTTCCGCCAAGCTCCTCGAAGCGGTCAACTCGCTCTTCGACTCTCTCCTTTCAGCCGTACGCGCGTGAGCTGTCCAGATGCTCTACATCACATCCACCTATACCATGACCGCCTCGCTCAGAGGCGTCATCGCCAATCTGCAAACTGATCTGGCCCGCAGCCAGAAGGAGATGACGACGGGACGGCTCGCCGATCCAGCCGTCGCGCTCGGCCTGCGCGCAAGCCGCGCCTTTACGCTCGTCGATGCGAAAGAGACGATTGGCGCGTTGCGCGCGAGCAATGATCTCGTCGCCGCGCGCCTTTCATCGACTCAGACGGCGCTCGACAGCCTTCTCGCCGACGCCCGGAACATGCGGGCGACGCTGCTCTCCGCCCAAACGGACGGCGGCGACAAGGAGACGATCGCCGCCCAGGCGCGCCAAGCTCTGTCGGCTCTTGTCGCCAAGCTCAACAGCGCGAACGGCGAAGGTTTCCTCTTCGGCGGCGTCAAATCCGACGCCCCGCCGCTCGCAAATTATTTCGCCGATCCGCCGGAAGCGAACAAGCGCGCGCTCGACGCCGCCTTTGCGTCCGCTTTCGGATTCGGGCAGGACGATCCCGCGGTCGCCTCGATCACGGAAACGCAAATCCAGGATTTCATCACAGGCGGATTCGACGCGCTGTTTTCGGACGCCGCATGGCGCGCCGACTGGTCGAGCGCCTCCGATCAGCCGATCGAGAGTCGGATCGGCCTTTCGCGTATCGTCGACAGCTCAATCACCGCCAATGAACCGGCGCTGAAAAAGCTTGCCGCGGCCTATGTCGCGATCGGCGACCTCGGCGCGGAACACATGGATCAGAAGGCTTACGCCGTCGTCGTCAAAAGCGCGATGACCGCGGTAGACGCGGCGATCGGGATGTTGACGGAAACGCAGGCGCGCCTTGGCGTCACGCAGAATGCGGTGACGGCCTCCAACGACATGATGGCGATCCAGTCCGACACGATCCTGCTTCAACTCAATGACGTCCAGGCGGTGGATCAGACCGAGGCCGCCGCGCGAGTCAACAACCTCATGACTCAAATCGAGGCCGCCTATGCGCTGACCGCACGCCTCTCTCAGCTCAGCCTCACGAAATATTTATAGTCAGGGACGAGACGCCGCGCGATGTATCAGCAACGCTACGCCGAAATTGCGGGCGACTCCGCAAAGACCGCACGCGAAAGAGAAAGAAAAGCGCTAGAAACCGCCATCGCCAAGCTCGTTTTGGCGAAAACGCACGGCGCCCGCTCCCCCGAGGCGTTTGAGGCGACCGCCTTCGTCCGCCGGCTGTGGATGATCTTCCTTACGGATCTGAGCGGCGACGAAAACGGGCTCCCGCCCGCGCTTCGGGCTTCGCTCATTTCCATCGGCCTATGGATCCGCCGCGAAGCGGACCTCATCGACGAGGGGCGGTCAAGCAATTTCGACGGCCTCATCGACATCAACCAGCTCATCGCCGACGGACTGACCTGACATGAACATTTCCCTCCGCCGCGGCGAACGGATCTTCATCAACGGCGCCGTGCTGCGCGTCGACCGCAAGGTCTGCATCGAGCTCCTGAACGACGTCACATTCCTTCTCGAAAATCACGTCATGCAGGCGGAGAACGCGACGACGCCGATGAAGCGGCTCTATTTCGTCATCCAGACGATGATCATGTCGCCCAATGACTGCGACGCGACGATAGAGCTCTGCCGCGAGACGCTCGTCGCTTTGAACAAGGCGGCGAGGGATCCGCGGATTGTCGCGGGCCTTGCCGCCGTCATGCGACATATCGAAGACGAAAGACCGTTCGAGGCGCTCAAAGCCGTTCGCGCCTTGTTCCAGATCGAAGCCGAACTCGCAGCCGAGCCGCAATCCGGGCGGCGCGGCGCCGTCGCCTGAAAGGAGGACATATGACCGTCTCTCTCGTTCAAAATATCTCTTCGGCGTCGACGTCGAGCGCAGCGACATCCGCTTCCGACGCGACCAAGACGGCAGGGGATTTCGACGCTTTCCTGCAGCTTCTCGTCACGGAGCTGAAGAATCAGGACCCGACCAAGCCGCTCGATCCGACGCAGACGGTTACGCAGCTTGCGACATTCTCCTCCGTGGAGCAGGCGGTGAAGACCAATGCGCTTCTCGGACAGCTTGCGGATATGTCGACCCTTTCGCAAGCGAGCGCACTGATCGGACGCACCGCGACCTCGGCCGACGGCTCGGTGAGCGGGACGGTCGTCTCCGTCACAATGGCCGATGACGGGCTGATCGCGACATTGAAGGACGGACGGACGCTCGCGCTCGGCCCCGGCGTCTCCATAAGCTGACGATGAACGAAGCCGACGCATTGGAGATCGTTCATCGCACGATCGTCACCATTCTCCTTGTCTCCGGTCCGCTCGTCGGCGCCGCGATGATCGTCGGCGTTCTCGTCGCCTTGCTGCAGGCGCTGACGCAGGTCCAGGAAATGACACTGACCTTTGTTCCGAAGATCGTCGCCATGATCGCCGTGCTCGGCCTCTCGGCGCCCTTCATCGGCTCGAAGGTCAATACGCTCGCGCAATTCGTCTATGCGCGAATCGAGAAGGGCTATTGAGCGGCGCGTCGCCGCGAGAGGAAGCGCGCCAATGACCGACGCCGCAAGCGCCAGCCCGCAGCCGCAGGGAGAAGCGAGCTCGCGGGACATTGGCTTCGCCATGTCCATCGTGTTCATTCTCTGCGTCTTCTTTCTGCCGATTCCGCCCTTTCTTCTCGATGTCGGCCTTGCCTTTTCCATCGGACTCTCGGTCCTCATTCTCATGGTCGCGCTCTGGATACAGAAGCCGCTCGACTTCTCCTCCTTTCCGACCGTGCTGCTCGTCGCGACCATCCTGCGCCTGTCGCTGAACATCGCGACGACGCGACTCATTCTCTCGAACGGGTCGGAGGGCCCCGCCGCCGCCGGCTACATCATCAGCGGATTTTCGCGCCTGGTGATGAGCGGCGATTTCGTCATCGGCCTGACTGTCTTCGCGATCATCGTCACCGTGAATTTTCTGGTGATCACCAAGGGCGCGACGCGCATCGCCGAGGTCGGCGCGCGATTCACGCTCGATGCGATCCCCGGCAAGCAGATGGCGATCGACGCCGATCTTTCCGCCGGCCTGATCGACGAACGCCAGGCGCAGCTCAGACGCCGCGAGCTCGAGGAGGAGAGCGCCTTCTTCGGCTCCATGGACGGCGCATCGAAATTCGTGCGCGGCGACGCCATTGCGGGACTCATCATTCTCGCGGTCAATATTTTCGGCGGCGTCATCATCGGCGTCACGCGCCACGGCATGACCCTGGCCTCGGCTGCGGATGTCTATACCAAGCTTTCCGTCGGCGATGGCCTCGTCTCCCAGATTCCCGCGCTCATCGTGTCGCTCTCCGCTGGTCTCCTCGTGTCGAAGGGCGGCACGAGAGGCTCCGCCGAGCAGAACATTCTCCGCCAGCTCGGCATGTATCCGCGCGCCCTCTTCGTCGCGGCGCTGCTGATGTTCGTGCTCGCGCTCATTCCCGGCCTGCCGCTCGCGCCTTTCGGCGCGCTTGGCGGCGCCATGGCGTTTCTCGCCTATCTCATTCCGAGGCAGGCGGAGAAAGCGCGTCTGGAGGAGACCGAAGCCCGACGCGCGATCGAGCGTCAGGCGCAAAAGGAGACGAAAGAGTCCGCCCGTAGCCTCCTTCGCGTTCCGCCGGTGGAGCTGTCGCTCGGCAAGCAGCTATGGGCGGGCCTGCTGCCGTCGCAGGCGGAGCTCGGGCATCGCGTCCTGAAGATGCGGCGGAATTTCGCGCGCGATTACGGCTTCGTCTTTCCTGACATCAATTTCTCGGACGATCTGGACATTCGGCCGAAGCATTATCAAATCCGCATCCACGGCGCGATCGCGGCGGCGAACGAGCTTCGCCTGGGTCATCATCTCATCATCCTCGGGCGCGGCGAGGCGCCCGATCTGCCGGGCGAGGAGACGATCGACCCCGCCTTCGGCGTTCGCGCCATGTGGATTTCCGACGTCATGGTCGAGGAAGCGAAGCGGCGGGGCTTTTCTCCGATCGACCCTCTCTCCGTCCTGCTGACGCATCTTTCCGAAACGCTGAGAAACCATCTCGCGCAGCTTCTCACTTACAAGGATATGCGGGCCCTGATGGATCGCCTTGATCCGGAATATAAGCGGCTCATCGACGAGATGGTTCCGAGTCTCGTCACTCATTCGACGCTTCAGGGCGTGCTCAAGCTTCTCCTTGTCGAGCGCGTATCCATCCGCAATCTAGAGCTCATTCTCGAAGCGGTCGCCGAGGCCGCGCCTTTCGCCAGACGCGCCGAGCCGATCGTCGAACATGTGCGGGTCCGTCTCGCCTCCCAGATTTGCAGCGACCTCTCCGTCGACGGCGTCCTCGGCGTGCTGCGGCTCGGCCCTCGATGGGATCTCTTCTTTCACGAGCATTTGAAGCGCGACGCGAAGGGAGAAACGGTCGGCTTCGACGCCGATCCGGTTCAGATCGAAAAATTCGCGCAAGAGGCCGGCGCAGCGATCCGCGAGCGTCTGGAGCGCGGCGAACCATTCGTCGTCTTGACGACGCCGGAGGCGCGGCCCTATGTCCGCCTCCTGCTCAGCCGGCCATTCCCGTCGCAGGCCGTCCTGTCGCATCTCGAAATCGGCAGCGGCGCGCAGGTCAAGTCGCTTGGGACAATCTCGTGACCCCGATCGAAAGCGCCCTCCTTCCCGGTTTCGTTCTGTTCTGCCGGGTTGGCGGCTGCGTGATGACGGCGCCCGGCTTTTCGAGCGACCGAATTCCAATACGCAGCCGCCTCTATCTCGCGATCGGCGTCTCGATGGCGCTTGCGGCGCCGCTCCTGGCGGAACTGCGGAAGGCCGTCGATCCCGCCCACCCCGCTTCCATCATCGCCATTCTTCTTGCCGAATTGTTCCTCGGCCTCGCCCTCGGCCTGCTTTCCCGCCTCTATTTTCTTGCGCTCGAAATGCTCGCGACAAGCGTCGCCATGTCGTTCGGGCTGGGCAATATTTTTGGCGGCGCGATCGCTGAGTCCGAGGCGGCGCCGGCGCTTTCGTCATTCATCGTCACGAGCGCCGTGACCCTGCTTTTTGTTTCCGATATGCATCTGGAGCTCATTCGAGGCCTGTATCTCTCCTATGAAACGGCGCCGGTTCTCGCGGCGCCGGACCCTTCCGCGATTCTCGCGGAAGTCACGCGGGTTCTCGCTCAATCTCATCTGCTCGCGCTGAGGATTTGCAGCCCGTTCCTGCTGTTCGGCCTGATCGTCAATGTCGCGATCGGTCTCCTCGCGCGCCTCACTCCCCAGGCGCAGGTCTATTTCGCGTCCGGTCCGCTTACGATTTTCCTTGGCGTCTATGTGTTCTTCGCGATGTCTCAGGACTTCTTCACAGCCTTCCAGTCTCATTTCGGCGCGTGGCTCTTGCGGGGATGACGATGAAGAGCCGCCGCGACCGGCTTGCGCGCGCAAAGCGGATCATGCAGACGCTGTCGCGCCTCACCCAAGCGCGCCTTGCGCTGACGGAGGCGCAACTCGTCGATCTCCGCGCGTCGGAATGCGGAGCCCTTCAGGCGCTTGACCATGCCGAGCCGACCTTGACGCTCGCGCGTCTCCAGTCGCTGACGGAGCGGCGCATGGGAATCGAGCAAGAGGCGGAAGCGCTGCGCGCTCGCGCATTGGAATATGGCGGCCGCGCCAAACAGGCGGAAAAGAGTCTGGAAAAGGCGGAGACCCAATTGCGCCAACAGCAAGCGCTCGCGACGGCCGCGCTTTTCCCGGCAGCGTCAGCGCGCGGCAAGTCGGGAGACTTAGAGTCCTTTGAATAGTCGAAGGAGAATTCGTGTCGATCTTCCCCGC
>Ga0123399_1029482_pt1 | contig 61271 bp, 52 predicted proteins | sample T5LHNH4metaT_FD_89927 | JGI IMG/M metagenome (GOLD analysis project Ga0123399, IMG submission 89927) | Methane-oxidizing artificial microbial communities from Washington, USA to study methane cycling - T5-LHNH4 metaT (Metagenome... | ecosystem: Engineered > Modeled > Simulated communities... | reverse complement strand
GGACTGGGATCGCTTCGCAGGCGACCTGTCGGAATTCGTCGACGCGCATGTCGACGCCTTAACGAGGTGGTGGGAGGCGCAGCAGGAGCGGCGGGAAGAAACATACGGCTCGCAATAGTAGGGTGGATGGCGGCGCGTCGGAGGACCGATCGCGTCGAACGCCGTGACGGCCGTCGGCGATCTTCTTCCGCGTCCGACTCTCGTCAGGAAAGCGGGCGGCAAGGCGCGAACATCCGCCTCGCGGCAATCGCATCCCGTAAGTCTATCGTAATATAAGATTTCTATATAATGTGTGACGTCCCTGCAACAGGCGAAGGGTAATTACGCTGGAGGCCTTGCAAGGAAGCTATTTGACTATTTTTTGAGCTTGAGCGTAATTGACTGTATAACTGAGTCGATTTTTATTAGTCGTTATGTACGTAAACAACATAATGAAGCGAAGGGGATGCGCCATGCGTCGTCGCGCCTTGCCCGTCCTCGGGGCCGGCCTTGCAATATCGGCTCTCCTGACGATCGCGCCCGCGGGCGCCGACGAAGACAAGATCGTCGTGGTCACCAGCTTTCCGGAAGAGCTGACGACGCGCTACGAGCAGGAATTCGAGAAGCGCAATCCGGGCGTCCACGTTCAATATGTCTGGAAGCAGTCGCGGGACGCGTTTGTCGAACTCGGCAAGCCCGATCAGGGCGGCGCCGACATTTACTGGGCGCCGACTCTCGCCAATTTCGCGATTTTGAAGGAGCGCGGCGCCTTCCGTGAAATCAGCGTCGACCGCGTCGCCCTGCCGGGAAAACTGGCCGATCAACAGATTTCAGACCCTTCCGGCTATTTCGAGGCTTATGACGTTGCGGGCTATGGCGTCGTCATGAACGCGCCGCTCGCCGCGGCCGAGAAGCTCTCGGCTCCTGGACGCTGGCGCGATCTCGCGAATCCCGATTACGCGCGCCGGCTCGTCATGCCGATTCCGTCGAAAGTCGGTTTCTCTCCCGCGCTCTATGACATCTTCCTGCAGAGCGAAGGATGGGCTTCCGGCTGGGCCGCTCTCAGCGAGATGGCGGGCGAAGCGGTCCTCCTCGAGCAGGGCTCTCTGCCGACCGCGCAAGTGCGGGAAGGCAAGGCGATCTTCGGGCTGACGATCGACTTTTTCGCCGCGAGCGCGAAGGCGAACGGCGCGCCTGTCGAAATGATCTACCCCGAGCGGACGGCGTTCCTGCCGGCGCATGTCGCCATGACGGCGTCGACGAAACAACCGGCGGCCGCGCGGGCCTTCATCGACTTTGTCCTCTCCAGGGACGGGCAGAAATTGATGATGGAGCGCGACAGCATGCGCCATCCGGCGCGGCCTGACGCCTATGAGGGCGCGCCGGCGGCTCTTGTCGACCCTTTCAAACTGCCCCGCGCCGTGATCCTCGATTATGACTACGAGATCGGTCGCCGCCGCCCGCCGCTCGTCGCCTTGCTCTTCGATCTCGCGATCGTCGAAAATCATGCGGAAAACGCGGCGCTTTGGCGCGCGATCCACCGCGCGGAGAAAGCGGAAGGGAAAGCCGGCGGGAATGCGCCGGCCCTTGCGGAAGCCCGCCAGCTTGCAAGCTTCGTCCCCGTTTCCGCCGCTGACGCGCGCGACGCGTCCTTTCTCGACCGCTTCGCCAGCCGCGGCGCCGTCGATCCGGCGATTGCCGCGCAATGGCGCGAAGCGATCGCCGCCGCTCGCCGCAAGGCGAGAGAGCTTCTCGCGAGCATTGGAGCGGCGCCGTGAAACGCGCGACCGCGACGCTCGGCGCCTTCCTGCTCTCTTTCCTGCTTCTGGGCGCCGCGCGCTATGAGGCGACCGCGCCGGAGACCGAGGCTTTTTCGCAGCCGCTCGCTGGCCTCGAGGCGACGCAGTCCGCGATCTTCCGTCGCGGCTCGGGCTTGTTTCGACAGGCTTGGCTCATCGGTCCGTCGGCCGACCATCCTGATCTCGTCGGTCTCGGGCCGCTTTACAATCGGCTTTCCTGTATCGCCTGCCATGTGAAGAACGGACGCGGCGCCGCCCCCGATATCGAGAATGGCGTCGCGCGGCACATGGTGGCGAGGCTGAGCGTCGAGGGATCGGATGCGCATGGCGGACCGCGCGCCCATCCCCTTTACGGCGCTCAGCTCAATCCCGAAGGCGTTCCTGGCGTCGCTGGCGAAGGCCAGGCCATCGTCGCCTACCACGACTCCGAAGCGTCCCTGCCCGATGGCGAACATGTGGTTTTGCATCGGCCGATAGTGACCTTCCGCCGTCTCGCCTATGGCGAGATCGGCGAGGGAACCCGCGTCTCGCTCAGAAACGCCCCGCCGGTCTTCGGCCTGGGCCTTCTGGAAGCCGTGCCCGACGCCGAAATCCTCGCCGGCAGGGGCAAGCCGAATTACGTCTGGGATATCGAAGCGAACGCAAGGACGCTCGGCCGTTTCGGGCTCAAGGCCAATCAGCCGAACCTGAAGCAGCAGATCGCGAACGCCTTCGCGGAAGATATCGGCGTCACCTCCTCGCTTTTTCCGCGGGAGAATTGCGCGCCGGGCCAGGATGCATGTCACGCCGCCGCTTCGGCGCGATTCGATCTCGCCGACGCGCAGCTCGACGCGGTCGCGAATTATATCCGGTGGCTCGCGGTTCCAGCGAGACGCAACGTCGAGGATGCGACAGTCGTCGCGGGCGAAACTCACTTCAAGGCGATCGGCTGCGCCGTCTGCCATCGGGAAACGCTTCGGATTGGCTCCTTCCCCGATCTCCCCGAATTGAGCGGCGCCGAGATTCATCCTTACACCGATCTCCTGCTGCACGACATGGGCGACGGCCTCGCGGACGGCCGGGCGGATTTCGACGCCGGTCCGCGCGACTGGCGCACGCCCCCGCTTTGGGGAATCGGTCTCGCCGGCAAAGGCGGCGACGGCGCCAGCTATCTGCATGACGGCCGCGCGCGAACGCTCGTCGAAGCGATTCTGTGGCACGGCGGAGAGGCGCAATCCGCCGCCGCCGCCTTCCGTCAACTTCCAAAACAGGCGCGCGACGCGCTCATCGCCTTTCTGAACTCGCTCTGATGACTGGGGGACAACAATGACCAGACTTTTCGCCTCGACCGCGCTCTCGGGCGGCGCGCTTCTCGTTCTCTCTTTGCCTCTCGCCGCGCAAACGCCGCTGCCGCCGATCGAGGTGCGCGCGCCGAAGGCGTTTGAACTCGGCCAGATCAAGGTTGGCGAACGGCGCCTCGCGACGCCGACGAAAGTCGCGCAACCGGGCGCTCCCGCGCCAAGCGGCGGATCTGCGACGCCGACGGCGGCAACGTCCGAAGCCGACAACGCCCCCACGCCGAAGCAGCGGACCGACGCCTTCGGCGGCTATACGATAAGCAACCGCCAGATGGAGACCTTTGCGCGCGAGACGCTCGATCGCTCCGTCAATATCGCGCCAGGCGTCAACGCCCAAACCACCGGCGGTTCGCGCAATGAACAGAACATCTATGTCCGCGGCTTCGACCGCTGGCAGGTTCCAATGACGATCGACGGCGTGCGCGTCTATCTGCCGGTCGACAACCGCCTCGATTTCGCGCGCTTCCTCACGCCCGACATCGCCGAAGTCCAGATCGCCAAGGGCTATGTCTCCGTGCTCGATGGCCCCGGCGGCATGGGCGGACAAATCAATATGGTGTCCCGCAAGCCGTCTCGCGAGATCGAGGCCGAATTCCGCAGCCGTCTCGAACTCGGGCGCGACGGAACCTATCAGGGCGTGCGCAACTATGGCGTCGTGGGCACGAAGAAGGATTTCTACTACGCCCAGCTCAGCGGCGCCTGGCAGAAATTCGACGGCTGGATGCTGCCCGCAAGCTACGTAGCGATGCCGAATCAGGGCTGGGGCTTCCGAGGCCAAAGCTATACGCAGGATTACAGCATCAACGCCAAGGTCGGCGTTACGCCGAACAACACGGATGAATATTCGCTCACTTTCACCCGCCAGGACGGCGTGAAGGGCGCGCCGCTGCATATCTATGACCCGGTCGCCTCGCAACGCTATTGGAAATGGCCCTATTGGCGCGTGCAGAACCTGTATTTCCTCTCGAAGACGGCGCTCGGCGACGCCTCCTACGTCAAGACGCGCGGCTATTGGAGCAAGTTCGAAAACGCCCTGTCGTCTTGGGACGATCCTGGTTATGTCGTCCAATCGCTGGCCAAATCGTTCAACAGCAAATATTCCGACTATGCGCTCGGCGCCGAGGTTGAGGCGGGCACGCAATTTGGCGATATCGATACGCTGAAGGGGCTGTTCTTCTATCGGCTCGATACGCATACCGAGTGGCAGGATAATTTCGGCGTGAACTACCAAAATACGCGCGCCGGTTGCCGCATCAACATTCCCTGCTCGGGCCAACCCGTGATCGCGAGCATGGAGGACACTTATTCGGTCGCGGTCGAAAACACGCTGCATCCGAGGAAGGACGTCGATATCGTCGGCGGTTTCAGCTATGACTGGCGTCATCTGCGGCAGGCGCAAGGCTTCGCGCTCCCGCAGGGCGTCATCAACTACACGCCGCAAGACATGAGCGCGCCGAATTATCAAGGCGCGGTTATCTGGCGCTATAATGAAAAAGATACCGACCGCCTCTATTTCAACGTCTCAGACCGGGTCCGTTATCCGACGCTTTTCGAGCGCTTCAGCACGCGCTTCGGCGGAGCGACATCCAATCCCGCGCTGCAGCCGGAACGGGCGATCAATTATGATCTCGGCTGGTCAAGCCAGTTCGCGACCAATGCGCGCGTCTCCGTCGATCTCTTCTACAGCTTCGTTCAGAACCTGATCCAGAACGTCCCAGTTCCGGCTTTCGGACCGAACGTCACTCAATCGCAGAATGTCGGCGACGGCCGCTTCGCCGGCGCCGAAGTCTCGGCGGACTATCAGCCGCGCGACGACTTCTCGCTCGGCGGAAATCTCACCGTCATGCGCCGCCGGGTCTATGCGCCCTATATTCCGAACTTTCAGCCGACAGGCGTGCCCGACATCAAGCTCTTCCTCTATGCCGGCTATCGTCCGATCCCGACAATAACCCTCACGCCGAGCATCGAAATGGCGAGCACGCGCTGGACATCCATCACCAACGGTCAATGGTACTACCGGACAGGCGCCTATTTCCTGACGAACTTCAACGCGGATTATCAGGTGACGGACAATGTCAAGGTGACCGCTGGCGTCCGCAATCTCTTCGACCAGCTCTATTCGCTCGTCGACGGTTTTCCGGAGCCCGGACGCAGCATGTATCTCGCCGTGAAGGCCACTTTCTAGCGCGAAATCCGTTCGCGCGCCTCCATGCGGGTGGAAAATCGCGGAAATTAAGCGTCATGTCGAACGGTCCCGAATGTCGGTCGGGACCGTTTTCTTAAATCCCGGGCTGGCGCCATCGAAATTCGAGATCAGCGACGGCGACTATCGGCGGACCTCCGGTTCCGGAATCTATTTCCGGGCGCGCCGTGCGTCTTCGCCAAAATAGGATATAATTTCAAGATGGCCTTCCGACGGCGCGTTCGGGAAAGGGGATGTGGGGACCATGAGCGATGAAGGGCCGGCCGCCTTTTTCCGAGCGACCAGCAGAGCGTTCCGCGACACGATCCTCTTCAGGCGAGGCCAGGCCGACCTTGTCGCCGCCCTTTGCGCACAGGCTTTCGACATATTCGAAAAGAATGTCGCCCTCCAGGCGGAGGACGCGCCGGCGATCGCCTGTCACGGCGAGTGCGCGGCCTGCTGTCGCCTGCGCGTCGTGGCGACCGCGCCCGAAATTTTTCTTCTGGCGCGCTTCGTCTCCGTCAATTCGCCGGCCTTCGCGGCGCGCGGAATTATGCTCTCGGAGCGCATCGCCGACGCCGCACGCATTGTCGGAAGTCTCAGTGAAGCCGAACGCATGGCCGCCAAGCGCAATTGCCCGCTGATCGAGAAGGAACTCTGTCTCGCCTACAGGCTGCGCCCCCTCGCATGCCGCGGTCACGCGTCGCTGGACAAGCAGGCCTGCATATCTGCCGCGGAAGGCGAAATCGAGGATGCGGCCGTCTCTACGCCGCATCTCGTCGTCCGCAGTCTCGTGCAGAACGCGATGATCAACAGTCTGCGTCGGGCGGATTTGGCGTGGGGACTATATGAGCTGACAAAAGCCCTGAGCATCGCCTGCGAGTCGCCGAGGGCGATCAAGTCCTGGCTCGACGGCGGGGATCCTTTGGCCGCCGCGTTGATTCCGGAATTCGACTATGCGGAGGCCTCGTCGGTTTTCGAGGCGATCGCGCCTATATGAAAAAGGCCGATCGCCAGCCGGGCCGATTCGAGCCAAGAGAATTTGCCGACAAGGAGGGCCGTGGCGGCGCAAGGCCGCCACAGAAATCGCTCAATGAGCGTGCGTCGCTTTCATGGCTTCCAGTTCCTCGACGGAAAGACGAAACATGCCGCGTCCGCCGCAACGCGCCTGGAACTTGCCGCCCGCCCGCGCGCAGAGCCGCTTGAACCATTCTTCCTTGGTGAGCTCCTTGGGACATTCCGTGATTTCCCACACGATTCCGTCAGGCCGGAACCGGACGTGAATCAAGATAGTGGAATCAGTCAGCGCGTGGCTCTTCGCGAAGGCGTCAGGCTGTTGCTGGACCTCTAAATCATAAGGGGCCGCTTGCGCCGGCTCGACAAGAGAACGCTGTTCCAGATTTGACCGAGGCATCGGCGATTCCTTCTTCATTTTTGGGAAAGTGACGCGGCGGCTCCGTTGGCGAAACCGCTATATAACGAATATACATAAACACATAATTGACGATATGTTCAAGGATAGCGGGCGCACAAATTAAGTGCAGCTTGGAATTATTCCATTTATAGACAGGCTTTTGAGCTTCGGCGAGATCGTCCAATTCGCATCCCCCGTTACGGGGATGCAGAAGCGCTGGGCGTCTTAAAGGAAGCCTCCTCGATTTTTCGCGACGGGGGCGCGCGCTAGTCGGTGGACGACGCCCATGATTTCCGAGCGTGAACAGAGAAAGGAGCGTGGATTCGTTCAACGCCTTGCGATCGACGTCCGCGCTGGACGTCGTCCCGCTCACTCGGATCTGGTCGTGAGAATCAAACGCGACGCAAATCCCAGTCCCGCCATCAGCGCCAGGATAGCGCTGATGAGAAAGGGCTCGGTGTCGGGAGCGGCGTCGGATTTGCGCGCCTCTTCCTCCATCGCGTAGCCTTCCACCCGCGACTGCTGCGCGAGTTTCCCGTGAGCTTCCTTCTGTTGTGACGCAGGGGCGGCGACTGACGAAGGCGGCGGCGCCGCAACAGGCGTCGCTGGCGGCCGTGCGGCTTCGACACTGGCGGCGACGGCTTGGGTTGCGGGGGCAGGTTGCAATGTCGCGCTCTCCATGGCGCGTTTGTCCTGCGCCTCGGCGAGCGCGACGATCTTCGGCGAGGAGCAAGTGTATTTGTCGCAGGCGACGCCGGCTTCGGCGATCACTTCCAAATTGACCTTCTCCAGTTCGGCGACCGTCTCCGCGTCAGCCTTCCAGTAGCCCTTATTGACGGCGACGAGCATGCGGTCGACCAGCGCCTGATAGGCGAGAAGATTGCCGGCGTCGCGGAACTTTTGCCTGATGTCGAGATGGTTGCGGTCCTTGACCCATGTCTCGTACATCTCCTGCCACTTGGCGTCGCCGATCGCTTCGGGCGTGAGCACCTGCCAGCCCCACAGATTTTCGACGACATAGTTCACGAAACGCGCCCCGGCGTAGCCTTCCTTCATCATCGCCTCGATCCATTTCGGATTGAGGTAACGCGTGCGCATCTCCTTGCCGATGTAATGTTCAAGCGTCACTTGCACGGGCTTGGACGGGTTCGACATGTCGGCGACAAAAACCTCCGGCGTCGCGCCATTGACGACGCGCGCCGCCATCGCCGCGCCGCCCAGATACTGGTAGAAATCGTCGCCGTCGAGCGCCGCATAGACATTGGACGAGCGGCTGTGGAGCACGGCCTGAGCGCCTTTCAGGCCCTGTTTAAGCAGGTCGACGCCAAGTCCCGGTCTGTCCTGCACGTCGTCGCCCCAGAGTCCCTGCCCGTAGGCGTGGTGCATGCGCATGAAATAGACGCCTGACAACTTGGCGTCGGCTTCCTTGCCATCGCCATAGGTGTTCGACAGAGGCGTCGCCTTGTCGAGATTGGTTCCATAGGCGCCGGAGGGCACTGTGAACATGCGCACCCCCGCAAGCTGCGTCGCGCGCTCGGCGGGGACGCCCTGGCGGATCAGTTCGTCGCGCGCGACGAGAACGTTGCGCCGCATGGCGTTGTCTTCCTCGTCCTGCTTCTGGGCGAGCGTCACGGCTTCGTCGAGCCGCTTCATCACCTGGGAGAAGAGGTCGCGATAGAGGCCCGATGGAATGATTGTCACGTCGACGCGCGGATGTCCAAGTTCAGCGCGCGAAATGGCTTCCACGCCCGTGACGCGGCCGCGGGCGTCCCATACGGGCTTCACGCCCATGAGCGCCATGATCTGCGCCTCCATCGCGCCTTCGTGACGGTTGGTCTCAACGCCCCAAAGATTGAAGACGAGTTTCGTCGGCCATTCGTTCTTGCGCTTCTTGAAATCCGCAACGAAATCCTCCGCCATTTTCTGGCCCATCGCCCAGGTCGCCGGGCTCGGCAGGCGGGCGGGATCAAAGCCGTACAAATTGCGTCCCGTTGGAAGCGCTGAAAGGTTGCGCACAGGATCGTTGCCCGGGCCCGCTGCGACATAGCCGCCGGCAAGACCGTTCGCGAGGGCCGCGAGTTCGTCGATCGCCGAGCGGTCGATCGCGGCGATGATCTCCGCCGCGCGCCGCTTGTGTTCCTCCGGCGAAAGCTTCGCATCGAGCGCCAGGATCGCGTCCGCCGTCGCCTCCTTGAGACGTTGCTCGGGCGCGACGCCGAATGTATGCAAGCCGAAAGGCGTCGCCTTCTCCTGGATTTCTTGCAGATAGTCGTCGAGCTGCTCGAGAGATTCGGCGTCTTCGAAAGACTCCAGACCGACATCCTTATTGATGCCCTGCGCTTGCACTTTTTTCTGTAATTCCGCGTGAATCGCGTTCGCGAGCTGCGGGCTCTTCTCCTTGGCAAGGCGGAGATTGGAGATGAGTTCCTTCATCTCGCGCAATTGCGGATGCAGCGAGGCTCGGTCGAGCGGCGGCGTGAGATGCGAGATCATCGCCGCCATGCCGCGGCGCTTGGCCTGCAGGGCTTCGCCGATATTGTCGACAATATAGGGATAGAGCTGCGGAACGGCGCCAACGAAAAGTTCGCCGGGATCGCCCGCCGTGAAGCCGACTTCCTTGCCGTTGTGCCATTCATGCGTGGCGTGCGTGCCGACATGGATCATGGCGTGCGCATCGACGGTCTTCTGGAGCCACAGATAGAAGGCGAGATATTGGTGATGCGGCGGCAACGCCGTGTCGTGATAAAGCTTCTCGGGCTCCTGTTCCCAGCCGCGCGTCGGCTGCGGCGCAAGCCAGACATTGCCGAAACGCAGCGTCGGGAAGACAAAATAAGGCTCGCCTTTCTCGTCGCGCCACACCATGATGCTCGACTTCTCGGGCTCGCCCCACTTTTCGAGCATGAATGCGCGCGTTTGTTCGGGTACTTCCTTGTCGAACCATTCGCGATAGATCTTGACCGGAAGAAGCGAGACCGAGCCTTCGGCGAGGCCTTCGCGCACGCGCTCTTCGATCGTTCCGGCGTTCCAGCCATTGATATTGCCGCCCCGGTCGCGCACGAGCGAAGAAAGCTCTTCTTCCGTCTTGGGCCGGCCGGATACGTCGTAGCCTTCCTGCTCAAGGCGCCCCAGCATTTTCGATAATGTCTTCGGCAGCACGTTCAGATAGGAGGCGCCGATGTTTTCCTTGCCCGGAGGGTAATTGTAGTAGAGCAGAGCGACGCGCTTCTGCTTGGCCGGCGTCTCCCGCAGCGCCACGAAGCGCGAGAGGCGTTCGGCGGCGCGCTCGATGCGCTCAGCGATAGGCGTCTCGCGCACGCCGTCGAGGCCCGTCTCCGGATCGACGAAAGGCTCTTTCGACGCCACGACAGTCGGCGCGACGAGACCGGCAAGTTCGGCAAGGCTCACCTGCCAGCCGCGCTCCATGATGTCGAGGCCCTGCTTCGATTCTTCCCACTGCTTGCGGGTCTGGGAATTGAGGGTGATGAGATTGACGGCGGGCGCATTCAGTTCCCGCAGGATCGGCACGACCGTTTCCGGCTTGACGCCGATTTTCAGCGCGAGCGAACCAAGCGCCGAGATGGCGGGCTTCCCGTCCTCGTCGAAGGCGAATTTCCGTAGCGCGTCCTCATTGGGGAAGCCGTAGAAGGGAATGACGTTATAGCCTCGCCGCTCGAGCGCCGCCGTCAGTTCTTCGACGGTCGCCATTTGGCCGGAAACAGCGTTGCTGCGATAGAACAGTACGCCGATCCAGGGACGCCCCGAGCGATGATGGGCATAGGCGTCACGATAGGCCTCGAAGGAGTCGAGTATCTTCCGGCTCGAGAGCTCGTAGGCGCCGAACTCCGGCATTGGCGCAGGCGGAGGAACGTCAAGGGCCAGTGCGGCGTGACGCCGCAAGGCCGCTCGAACCATCGCAGCCACATTGTTTGCGCCGCCGGCCGCCATGTAGGCGGCGAGCGTTTCATCCCGCTTGAAGCCCTGGGCCGCGACCTTGTCGTCCCACGTCGTTCCCACAGCATGGACCTCGCCGCCATTGTCGGTGATGCCGCCGATCTCCGGCGCAAGCGCTCGAATGAGCGTCGAGCCCATCGCGTTAACGAGCACGATCCTGGATCTGCGGAGCGGCGCAAGATCGAGGCGGCTGAAATCCTTGTTGGGGAAAACATGCAGCGACACGCTGGCGAGCGCCGAGTCCGCATTGAGCTGTCTCACCGCCTCGATCGCCGTCACCGAATCGAGGTCGCCGAGCAGCAGCGAAACATCGATCTTTTCGGTCGCCTGCGCGGATGCCGCAAAGAAACACAATGAAAAGAGCGCGATCAACGCTCGCGCGCGCTTAATCAGGAACATAGACGACCCGCCCATCCTTCAGACGAAATGCCGCGCCGAGACGCTCGCCCTCGCCGCCCAGCTTCTTGTCGGTGACTTTCTGGACCTTGATCTGCGCGCCTTCGCGCGTAATCACTTCGAGACTTCCATCCGCGCTCTTGCGGGTCATGGTGACCTTCGCATTGGGGTCGAGAAGGTCCATCATGTTGTAAGCCATGAAGAGCGCGATCATCATGGAGACGATGAAGACCACGCTGGCGTCGAAGAGGTTGGCGACGCCGGCGATGGGGTCCTCCAGCGGCGTTTCGCCGTCAAACCGCCGGCGGCGTCGCAGATAGCGCATCGATTCTCTCCGGCGAGGCTAATTGCGGGGTCTCCGCGCCTTCGCGCGCGGCGATTTCGGTAATGAACTCCATCTCGCGTATCTCGGCGCGCGCCCAATTTTCCCGAACGACAGCGATCAGGTAGGCGACCACGCCGCAGGCGAGTCCGGCGACGGTGGCGGTGAACGCCGTGACCATGCTGCCCGCCATTTTTGGAATATTGCCCTCGGCAAGCGAAGCGAGCGAAACGCCCATCGGGATCAGCGTTCCCATCAGGCCGAGCGCGGGGCCGACCTTGATGACGAAGCGCACGCGGTCGAGGCGGCGACTGGCGGAGAGCTCAGCCGCCTGGAGAATGCGCTCCAGTCGTGCGTCGAGATGGTCGCCGCGGTTCGCGATTTCGGAAGCCAATTGTTTGCGATAGGCGGCAATATCCGCAGGACCGCGCCGAAACCGCAAATAAGCGTCGCCGCCCAGCGCGCCGAGCAGCCAAAGGGTGTAGAGGCAGAGGGCGGACACGCTGGCGATCACGGGCAAGTAGAGCCCGGACGATATCGCGTACAAAAACCTCTCTAGTGCTTGAACCGCTCCCACCCTGATCCTCCCGACGGATTGCCGGCCCCTTGTATGGGACCTTACTTATTTCTGTTGTATGCGTTGTATCTCTCATTCTCCTACCAAGGACCGCTAGCTCCAACAAGATACGAGACGGACGCCTATCGCAACTCATTGTTGTTGCATTAAATCTAAATGTTGCAGATATGCAACATATTTATAAAAATCATATACGATCGAAAAAACCTATGTTTCCATAATATGAAAAGTATGAACTCATTCGTAGTTCGTATGAGCCTGGCGCATCCTCGAAGAGATGCCCGGCGCCGCGGCGGGGGAATTGCGAATGTTTCGACATCATTTGCTCGGCAATGCGAGCCTCTTCGCGTTACTGACCGTTTCGCTGCATGCGCAGGCGCAGCAGTCCTTGCCGACGATCGAGGTCGGCAAGCCTCGGGCGGCGAGGCATTCCGGGCCTTCGCGCGCCCCAGCGCATCCCGCGCCGGCGCGGCCTACCGACGACGACGTCAAGGTGGAGGCGCCAACTCGGACGCTCGTTTCGCAAAGTCGCGCGCCGGCGAGCGTCAGCGTCATCACTGGCGAAAGGATCGCGCAAGGCGTTCCGGGTCGCATCGGCGAAGCGTTGAAAACGACGTCCGGCATCTACATGCGAGGGTCCACATTTGATCTGACCCGTCCCGGCAACTCCGTTGGCACGCTCACGATGCGCGGTATTCCGGGCTCCACGCGCACAATGGTTCTTGTCGATGGCGTTCCACTCAACTCGCCCTTCGCGGGAACGGTCGATTACTCCACGATCCCGACAACGGGCGTCGATCGCATCGAGGTCGTTCCTGGAGCATTCTCCTCGCTCTACGGCACAAGCGCGATGGGCGGCCTCATCAGCGTCATTTCGAAGGCGCCGACCAAGCGCGAGGGCGGCGTCACCGCTTCGGTCGGCGGCTTCGCCACCGAAAGCGATGTCTCGGGCAACGCATTTACACAAAGACTGTCGGCCTATTATCGGGACGTGCTTCCAGGCGGCCTCGGCGTTTCGCTGAATTTCAGCGGGACAAACAGTTCCGGCTATGCGGACGAATTCGCCACCAAAGCCGCGACGGCGACGAATCCCGGCGCCAATCCGGTCGCGCCGATCTGCTGCGTCACGACGATACCGACATCGACCGGCGGCTCAACGATCCTGCTCGGCAATCGCGGCATTCGGCCATGGGACACGATGAATGCGCGCGGCCAGTTCTATTACGACGTCGACGCCGACACCCATCTCACCGCCGGCGCGTTCTTCGGCCGCAGCTATAACGGCTATGGCGCGCCGGAGAGCGATGCGCGCAATGCGGCGGGCTTCGGCGTCTATAATGGATGGATTGGCTTTGTCGATCAATATGGCGCGTTCCGGCGCGTCAATTACAATGACGGAACGTCAAATCCCTTCCTGACCTTCTCCCCGACAGGGGAGTGGACGTCGCGTTCATTTGCGCGCGCCGAAACGAAGCTCGGCGACATGCTTGTGAAGGGGAGCGTGAACTACACAATCGGAGATGCATGGAACGTCAATCCCGCGGGCCGCTCCGTCCTCGTCGCAGGAACGCCGGGCATTTTCATGGGAGGGCTTGGAACCTACACGCCCGCGCTCCAGCAACGCTGGATCGGCAATCTGCAAGCCGACATTCCCCTCTTTTCCTGGCATTTGCTGACCGTCGGCGCGCAGTATCAACGTGATCGCTTCGATCGCGACGTCACTGATCTCACCAATGCCAAAGATCCCTACAGCAAGACCGGCGCGGACAGTTATTCGACCCACGGCCGCGCGAGCATCCTTGCCTTCTTCATCCAGGACAAGGCGGATATTGCCGATTGGCTGACGGTTTATGTTGGCGGCCGCTACGACAATTGGCGGACGAGCGGCAATACCTGGCAGGCCCCTACGCCCGTGCAGAACACGCTGCCTTCATTCTCGGTGACTTATCCGGAGCGGGGCGCCGACGCCTTTTCGCCGAAAGGGTCGGTTGTCGTGACGCCATTGGAAGGATTGACGCTCCGCGGCTCCGTCGGCAGAGCTTTCAACTTGCCGCAGCCCTTCCAGATGTATACGCGCTCGCAAACCACGCTGACCAACTTCACCGACGGCGATCCGAACCTCAAGCCTGAAAAGCTCACGAGCTGGGAGCTTGGCTTCGACTACCGCTTCGCGACGACCAGCACACGCGTGCGCGCAACCTATTACGAGAATTACCTCTACGATATGATCTACACCTTTGCGACAGGCCTTCCTGGAGGCGTGACGCAGAATACGCGTATCAATGCGGGTCAGGCGCGCATCAAGGGCGTCGAAGGCGGCGTCGAGCAAGATCTCGGTTTCATCATGGAGGGGCTCTCGACCTATGGCAACCTCACCTACAACGACTCGCTCATGGTGAATAATCCGGCGCAGACCGCAAGCGTCGGCTCCAAGCTGACCTTCACGCCGAGATGGATGCTGAATGGCGGCTTCGCATACAAGAACGGCGCGTGGTACGCCGAACTCAACGGCCGTTACAATTCCAAAGTTTACGCGGACGACCAGAATCGCGACCAAGCGACAGGCATTCCGACTTTCTACGATTCATATTTCACGATGGACGGGAAGGTTACCTACGCGTTCAACGACAACGTGAAGGCGAGCGTTGTCGTCACCAATCTGACGGACCTCAAATATTACGAGTTCTACCTGCAACCGCGTCGTGCAGTCTTCGGGGAGGTCAGCTACCAGTTTTAATCGGAAAAGCCTGGATTTGGAGCGGCGAAATCAAGAGTTTCGGAGATGGCCTCGGTTTTTGGATGGCGAGGGCGGGATGCGCCGCCATTTATCCGGAGTCAGGACTCGTTCATTCGCCATGCGGATAGGATGCGCGCAAGCGTCTTACGATCAGTGATGACCGACATCGTGGCTGTGGGAATGGCAGCTTTGATTGTGATGGCAATGAAAATGCTGGTGCTCGGTTGGTCCGTGCGTCGGAGATTCAGACGGATGGCCGTTAGCGACGTAGCTTGAGCCGGACAAGAAGGCCAAAGCAAGGAAGATCATTTTGAAGTCAAGTTTGAGGATCATCTGAGCGCCCTTCATCTCATCAGCTATCCCCATCGTTAGAGGGAAAATAAGACGAAAAAGCGTCATTGCCATACGCACAAAGGCGTAAGGCGCCATGCACGCAGGCTCCCGGCTTGACTTCCCGGGAAAGCTTCGCCTTTAATATGCGCGATGGTTCCCTTCGGGGATCAAAAGGGAACTCGGTGCGCGCGTGATGGCGCAACGCCGAGGCTGCCCCCGCAACTGTAAGCGGCGAGCCTTAGAGCCGAAAAGCCACTGGGGAGGACTCCCTGGGAAGGCGGTTCAAGGCGATGACCCGCGAGCCAGGAGACCTGCCATCATTCGTGGTCACGCGCGAAAGCGTCGGGCGGGGTGCACCGGGGCGGTCAAAACTGTCATTACGCGCAAGCAGGGCGCGTCGACGGGCGGAGACCTTTCGCAGTGACGGCCCACGTTGCTGCGAGTCCAAGCTCATGCAGTCCCCTTGTCTTGCGAACGCCCGTCGAGGCGGTTTGACGCGCGCGTCGCGCTTTGTCATCTCATGGTTTTTGCCCTTTACGGTTCCGTTGCCCGCGCTCGGCCAACATGCTCTGCCGGCAATCAATGTCGGACGAAGCGAAACGCCGGCGGCCGGCGCGAATGGCGACGCCCCGGCGGCATCCGGGGACGCTGAGATCGTCGTCACGCCTGATCGCGTGGAGGAGCCGAAATCTCGTACGGCCAGTTCGGTGTCCGTTGTCACGGCTGCCCAGATCGAGAAGCGGGCCTCGCTCGGACTAGCCAACGCTCTGCGCGGCGTTCCCGGTCTGGATCTATACGAATCCGGCGGCCCCGGAACGCAAACTTCCGTGTTTTTGCGCGGCGCCACGCCGGGGCAGACGCTTGTCCTGATTGACGGCATCCGCGTCGGCGACGCTTCTTCGACGGATGGTTCGATCGACCTTGGCAATCTCGCGGCGACGGACGTCGACCGGATCGAGGTCCTGCGCGGGCCGCAATCGGCGCTCTATGGGTCCGACGCCATGGGCGGCGTCATCAATATCATCACGCGCAAGGGACAAGGAAAGCCGCGCGGATCGATCATGCTCGAAGGCGGAGCCTATGGCGCGGGACATGCGCGCGCGACGCTTTCGGGGAGCGAAGACCGTCTCTCCTACGCCTTCTCTGTCGACGCCCTCCATACGGAGGCTTTTCCGCGTTACGGCTATCGCATCAACAGGCCCTTGACGATCGGCGATGGCGTCACGCCGCTGCCGTCCCTGCCGCCCAACGATCCAACGAACCGTATGGGCGCGACGGCGCGTCTGGCCTATCAGCTCACCGACGCGCTCTCGGTCGAGGGAGGGTTTACGGGATACGACAACGCCATCCGCTTCGACAATCCTTACGCCTTCAAGGCATTCAATGTTTACAATCCGGAGAACCACGCCCACGCGACTTTCGCGCAAGGCTATGTTCGCGCGGACGTCGATCTGTTCGATAAATTGCTGCATAATCGGGTGACGCTCTACGCGAATGAGACAATGCGCGACAATTGGGTGACCGAGTCATGTTATGATGCGAGCTTTAACGCCTTCACCTGCCGCCTCGGCTACCGCGGCGACCGGCGCGGGCTTGAGTATCAAGGCGATCTGAAGCTCGGGGCCTTCGGTCTCGTCACTTTCGGCGTGGCGAACTGGACCGACAACGCCCATACGTGGCAGGGCGGTCCGGTTCTGCCCGACTCGACTGTCCCTGTCGATTTCGTGCAGACGACCCACTCTGGTTTCGCGCAGCATCAATTCACGCTCTTCGATCGTCTCGACTTCACCTATGGCGGCCGCATCGACTCGGTTGAGAGCGGTCCAACCTTTGACACCTGGCGTATGACGGCCGCGTTCCGGCTTGACGAGATCGGCGCGCGGTTCCGCGGGTCAGCGGGGACCGGCGCGAAAGTCGCGTCGCTCTATCAGAGATTCAGCCAATATGGAGACCCGACTCTGAAGCCGGAGCGCAGCACCGGCTATGACGTGGGCTTCGATCAGAAATTGTTTGGGGATCGGGTGACGGCGTCGGTCAGCTTCTTCGACAATCGCTTCCAAAATCTCATTGATTTCGGCGTGGTCCTGACATGTACGGTCACGCAGATCTTTGGATGCTATTACAATGTCGGACGCGCCGAGACGAAGGGAATCGAGTATGCCGGAGAGGCCGAGATCATTCCCGGACAGATCAGGGCTCGAGCGAGCTACACGCACCTCGTCGCGAAAAATCGGACGACGGAGCGCTCGCTCTTCCGCCGTCCGCCCGACAAGGGAATGGCGTCGCTGATCTATATGGGAATCCCTGGCCTCGAACTCGAGGCGCGCATGCTGGCCGTCGGCGAGACGCCCGACTACGACTACACCAACGCCAAGCGCGTGACGCTCCCAGCCTATGCGAGAGTCGATCTCTTTGCGAGCTACAAGTTCGACGAGAGCTTCTCCGTTTTCGGCCGCATCGAGAACGTCGGAAATACGCGCTACGAGGAAGTATACAATTACGGCACGCCAGGACGTTCGCTCTATGGCGGAATGAAATTCACATGGTGAGGAGAGCGCAGATGACGATCGTTTTCGAACAGACCGCGCCAAAACGGGTTCTGGAGCCGGACGGAACGCCGCTCGACGTGTTTTCCCTGCCGACGGATCAGGCAAGTCTCGAAGAGCTGCTTCGCGACCTCTTCTTGAATCACTGGCGGGAAATCACCTTCGGCATTCTCATTCAGGGCGCCGCATGGGAGATAAAGGCCGATCGCGCGCCGACGCGGATCGGCATGCTCGACGGCTATCTGACCGTGGCCTTCGGCGTCCCGCATTTTCACATTTGTATCGGCGAGACGAAAGGCCCGCGCGTTAGGCCGACGCCGCCCGAGGTGGCGCGCCATCGGCGCACGGCGCGCGCGGAGATTTACCGCAGGATCGGGCGCTCCTGCACGCCAATGTCATGGGGCGTGCAACTCTTCAACGGCGCGAATGAGCAGCAGATAACGGTGTTGTTGCCCAACCCGTTTCTCGACCCGGACACCGATAAGATGTTGAAGGAGCCGGACTGGTCGCGCCTCGCCTTATGGGACAAGCTACGGGCGCGCTGGTTCGATCTTCACGACCCCGATCCGAACGACCGCTGGGCGGGCCGTTTCACGCATGCCTGACGTTCTTGACCATTCCGGCGATCGTTCAAGCTGCGATCGCCGGTTTGCATCCCTCCCGTCAAAGGCGATGAAGAGTGCCGGAGGCGGGCGGAGCCGTCGCGATGACAAACGCGTTCATGCGCCATCGTTTACACCCAGGAGACCTGTGATGACTGAGACTTTCCTAAATCCAAGCCGGTTGCGGACCGCGACAGGCATCTCCGCGCTGGCTGTCGCCAGCATTCTGCTCACAATCGGATTCGCCTGCGCGGTTCCTCTCGCCGCCTTCGCGGCGATCGCCGCCATCGCCTTCAACCGGCGCGAAGCGCTTGTGGCGATTGGCGCCGTCTGGCTCGCCAATCAGACGTGGGGATTTGCATTTATGCACTACCCGACGGACGCCGAAACTTTCGCCTGGGGCGGGGCGCTCGGGATCGTCGCCTTGCTCTCTTGTGAAGCTTCCGGGTTGACGATGCGGCGGCTGCCGGGAATTGCAGGCGCTTGTACAACATTTTTAGTGACCTTCCTCGTCTATGAAGGGTCGCTGATCGCAATCGACCTCGCTATCGGGCAGAGCGTTGATGACTTCGCAGCGGCGACGGTGATGCGAATTTTCCTCATCAACGTCTGCGCCTTCGGGGTTCTCATGGCGCTGAAATCGATCCTCACAAACAATCTCGCCGGGCTCCGAATCGCCAGGGCGTTCGCGCCCCGCCACGTCTAAGAGACCCGCGGCGGAACGCCTTGATCAAGCAGGCTCGGCGTTCCGCTCCGCCAATTAGCGGACTCGAAATCATGCGCTTGCCCTTCGGGCTCGAACTGGAGCCGCCATTCCTCATTGTTCGGTTCCAGGAGCCTCAGAACATATTGGGATGGTCGATCACCAAGCCGGGCTTCGCCTCGGCGCGAGAAATCGTTTGGCTCGAAGTTCGGGACGCCGATCTCCCGCTCGATGTCGATCCGCTCGCCTTCCTGAAGCGCAGACTGGCGTCGCGCGGCCTCGCGGAGGCGGCGGCGTTCATGACCTCCCACGACATTCGGCGTCGCAATATCGCGCAAGCGCAGCTTGGCCGTGTCGTGGCGACATGCGTGACCACGGTCGGGCTGTCGAATGGCGAAATGGTCGGAAGCCGCTGTCGGCGAGCCGCATCGAGAGTCGGCACGATCAATACGCTCGTTCAGCTTTCTCGACCGCTTTCAGCCGGCGCCTTTGTCGAGGCCATTTCCATCGCGACGCAAGCGCGGACGGCGGCGATCCTCGAGACGAGCGATCTTCGGAGCGGGCCGAAGATCACAGGGACGGGAACCGATTGCATCATCGTCGCCGCCCCGGAAGGCGACGCGCAAGAAAGCTGCGCCGGGCTTCACACCGATCTCGGCGAAGCGATCGGCGCGGCCGTCTTTGAAGCGACGCTCTCGGGCGCCGCCGCATGGCGTCCCGACGCCGCTGCGAGCAGAAAAAATGGATGGCTGGGAGGGAGGCCATGACGACCAAGCTTTATACGAAGAAGGGCGATCGCGGCGCGACTAGCCTCTTCTCCGGCCGTCGCGCCGCGAAATTTGATCCCCGCGTCGCCGCAATCGGGGATCTCGACGAACTCTCGGCGATGATCGGCTTGGCGCGCGTGACTTTTCCGCCCGCAAATGATTTGCTGCGTTCAGTTCAGAGATCTCTTTACACAATCGGCGCCGTCATAAGCGCCGAGGACCGTCCCGTTGCTCTGGCGTTCGATGATTCGGAGGCGGAGGCTCTCGAGCGCGAGATAGATCGCCTCACCGCCGAATTGCCCGAACTGCGGGAATTCATCATCCCCGGGGAAGCTGAACCGAGTTGCCGCCTCCATCTGGCGCGCGCCGTAGCGCGTCGCGCCGAACGCAGCTTCGCTTTGCTGAGAGACCCCGCGCCGCCGGACGCGGTTCTCGCCTATCTGAACAGGCTGAGCGACTTGCTGTTCGTTCTGGCGCGCCACGCCGATCAAGGCCAGGGGCGCCGGGAGACGGTTCTTCGCGCATAGAATTCGCCGCTCAGCCTCGCACGCGCCCGGATCCGTGCGGTTGGCGATTCAGGCCGCCGGCTCCAGAACGTCCCCGCCGACCGGCCGATTGCAGGCGCACAGGCCTCTCGTACGCAATGCGTCGAGGACGCGCAACGTATCCTGTGGCGCGCGACCGACATCGAGATTCGTCGCGTAGATATGTTGGATGACGTTCTCCGGATCTACGATGAAGGTCACCCGATATGCTACGCCTTCCGGTGAGCGGACGCCGAGCCCGTCGACGAGACTTCCTTTCGGGTCGGCAAATTGCCAGATCGGCAACTTGGCGAGATCCGCATGATCGCGACGCCAGGCCAGCTTCACGAATTCGTTATCGGTCGAACCGCCGAGGACGACAGCCTCGCGCGACGTGAATTCGTCCGCCAGGCGCGCGAATTCCGCGATCTCGGTCGGGCAGACGAAGGTGAAATCTTTTGGATAGAAAAAAATGACCTTCCATTTTCCGGCAAAGCTCTCATGCGTGATCGTTTCGAAAGCGGATTCGCCATTTTCGATCATCTCGTTGAAGCCGGGCTTGACGCCAGTCACCTCGAAGGCGGGCAACTTCTCTCCGATAGCCAGCATTTTGTTTGCTCCTTTCAGTTGTTGGATTGGTTTACGGCGAGGACGCGGGTCGCCCCTTCGAACTTCGAGTCGAGATGCTTTCGCGTGGCGCGCGACAAAGGATTTTCCCGTTCCATTTGACTGACGAACCGGCCGTGGATCTCATAATCCGTATATCGACCCTCGTTTACGGTTCCGACGCGTCGAGCCAATCGGCGCAACTCGCCAACGGCTATGCAGGCGGCGACAATCGAGCAATGAGAGGCGTCGGTGACGCTCCATATCTTTCGACGCGTTTTTCGCTCATGTCGATCGGCGGACTGCGCCTCTTGTGCGACGTCCGGCATGGCCGCGCTCTATTCCGCCGCCTTCGGCGCGTAATTGGGATTTTCCTCGCTGAGCACGACTTCGAATCCCTCGAACTCGGGACCGCCGATATAGAGATCCCTGTTCTGGCCGGCGTTCTTGTGCGCTTCCCGAAAATGGTCGGAGCGCGTCCAGTCGATGAAATGTTGTTTCGTCTCCCATATGGCGTGTGAGGAATAGAGGACGTGATCCTCGCGTTCTGGGCCTCTGAGCAGATGAAAGACGATGAAGCCGGGCCTTTCCTGAAGCCGGGAGCGGCGCGACTTCCAGACGTCTTCGAACGCCTGCTCCCGTCCCTTGACGATCTTGAAGCGATTCATGGCGATAAACATCGGGTCGTTTCCTTCTTATGATCTGTTGTCGGGGGGCAGGTCAGGCCAGCGCCTGTGGCTTATGGGCGTCCCAAACTGGATGAGATTACGGTCAAGGTCAAAGAAGCCTCCTTGGCGCATTCCCCAAGGCCTGTCGGAGACAGGCAGGATTTGCGCTTGAAGCTGATCCGTCGGAAAGAAGGCGGCAAGAATCGCCGCGGTCGAGTCGGCGTCAACGACGCGAAGGAAGACGCCGGTGTCGTTCCTACCTGAATCGAGGTCAGGACTTGGAAAGAAATGGAGCTCCACCCAACCGCAACTGGCGAGGAGATAGCCGCCGCCCTCCGCGATCTCGACGATTTCGAACCCCAGGCATTGGTAGAATCGCGCAGTCTCGCCCAAGCTGCGCGCCGGAAGGACCGGCGCGACGCAGGTGCGTCGATCGTGGGAGAGATAAGGGCCAAACATCTTCAAAAACGCGCGGCTCCTGGGGCGGCGATGCGGATAGCTATTGCGGATTGAGCCTCGGGATCGTCGCGTCGAATTCTTCGAGCCGCGAGCGATCCGGCGCCGAGACGCCGACCCACTCCCGTTGATCGCCTCGACCATATCGCCACGTCAGGAAGCTTTCTTCATTTTCCCACACCGTCAGGGAAAAATAGAGCGTATGGCTCTCTGTTCCGCGCCCTCTGCTGAAGCGGCAAGAGATGAATCCGGGCGCAGCCTGGAAGCTCAGTTTCTTCAGCGCCCAAAAATGCTCGAATGTGCTTTCATGGCCTTTGATCACCTTGAACTGGTTCGACGCCATAAACATTGCCCTTCTCCTCTCTCCTCGTTTGCCGCCGCATCTCCTGGGTCACATTCGTATGCTCAGTTGACCGCGAATTTGCCGCCAAGCGAAAACCGAATGGTCAAGCCAGGGCTCGGCGCGCTGTTGCGATATTGGGTGTAGGTTCGATCGGTTGCGTTGGAGATCAAAAAATTCGTGAAGATCCGATCATTCCAATGGTAGTTGGCGAAGAGATCGACATAGTCATAGGGTTTTCCCGCGATCGCGATATTGACGGGAAGAGACGAGATTAGCGTCTGACAAACATTATCCTGATCCGCATAGGCGTAGTAATCGCAGTTTCTGCCGCCGACGACGGTGTAGCGGACGCCAACCGTGAGGGCGTCCATTTCAAGTCCGCGAAATGCGAGCGTCCCGCTGATGCGGCTTGGCGCGACAGTCGCCAGCGGCGCATTCGTCGCGAGATCTCGGCCGTCGTTCATGAAGCCGGAGACAGAAAAGAATCCGCCGCCCCAATCATATGCTCCTTCGCCTTCAATGCCGCTAATTTCAGCTTTGGCGACGTTTTGATATTGAAAATCCCGGATTGGAAAACAAAGGAAGGGTCGAGTGGCGCAGGTTGAAGCCGGCAGGCCTGGAATGAAAGGGACAAGATGAGAGGCGCCCGCCTCCTTCATGTCGATAAAATTATCCACTTGGTTGACAAAGCCGCCAAATTTGGCGCGAACCCTGTCTCCTGGCAAATAGACGTCATTAAAGGAAAGATTGACGCCGCCCTCCACGTTTCGGGCGACCTCGGGACGCAGCGTCGGATTGGGCAGAACATTGAAAGCAGGGAAGGGGTGAACGCCATTGACGAGCGTTTCCGTAATCGAAGGAGCGCGATAGCCTTCCGCATAGCCCCCGTAGATCTCTATGCCCTCGAAGGGGACGACGCCGACCATGATCTTTGGATTCAGGCGATTGCCGCCGGAGGAATATGCGCCGCCTTGCAAAGCGTACTGATCGAAGCGAAGACCGCCAAGCACTCTAAGCCACTTGTCGTAGCGGATTTCATCTTGAACGAATGCGCCGCTCAAATCACGCCTGCCGGAGGGCGTCAGCGCCGTCAAATTGCCGCCCGCAGACTGGTCGTTCGTAATCACATTGTCGAACGCGCCATCTCCGCCGATTGTCACCGCGTGATTGAATGCGAGCAGCGAGAATCGCGAGGTGTTATTGACGTCGAAACCCCAGGTTCCGATATGGTTTGACCTCTTCCCGCCGGGCCTCGCGCCGGTTGCGTAGGTCGTTGTGGTCGGAATGACAAGCGTTTGATCCTGTATCGTCTCGGTGTAATAGCCTTTCGCATTGACGTCGAGCAGTGGATATTCGGGCCGTCCGAAGTGATAGCCGAGCGTGAAAGTTCGAGCGTCGACGCCCGTCTGGAATCGGGTCGATTCATTGTCGGTCCCGCTATTCGCGTAATCAAAGTGTTGAACGAGCGCGGAGGCAGTCAATTTGTGGCCTTCCAGCGGCGTCAACGTCGCTTTTGCGAGACCGCCGACCAACTCGTTTCCGGTGTCGGGCACGATGCGACCGGAGCCGTCATAGTAAGACGTCCGATTTCGATAAATGAACTGTCCGAAAACGCCGCCGAAGCCGCCGGCGCGCGCGGCGAGAGACGTGCTGTTGAGGAAGCCCCATCGGTTCGACGCAAATTGGAATTTTTGAACGACGCCATAGCGCTCGTCTGGCTTCAGAATGTCGTCCACGTCCCGCGTGCGGAATGAAACGACGCCGCCAATGGCGCCGGAGCCGTAGATGTTCGAGATCGGCCCTCGCGTGACGTCGGCCTGCGCTAGAAACTCGGGCTCCAAAAAGAAAGAGCCGTTTGCGCCGTGGCCGCTTGTCTGGAAATTCTGGCGCGCGCCGTCGACGAGCACATTGACCCGCCCAAAATCCTGCAGGCCGCGAATGTTCACCGATTGACCGGGGTCGTTATGAGTCTCCTGGACGGTGACGCTCGGAACTTCGCGAAGCATTTCCGAAATCGTCGTCGTCTGGAAGCGTTCGATATAGCTTCGGTTGACGACGGTCGCGCCGCCCAGGGCCTGAACGGCCTTCTCGGGCGTCCTTTTCGTCGTTACGGTGGGCGTCTCGAATCGCTCGACTCCGCTATTTTGAAGCTTTCGCGCGGCTGTAGCGCGACCCACGTCGATCGTGGGCAGCGTCTGCTGCGCGGCCGCCGGAGAGACGAAAGCGACGCAAGCCGCCATGGAAAAAGCGCTTCGCGGAACAGCGCGCGCTAAACGACAAAGTCCACACATCGAACTTACCCCCAGCCGGATAATTCCAAAATGTTGGCTGGCTGGCTCGGCATATGGCCTTGCTGGCTCGCTGTGCGTTTCAAGAGAGCGTATCTGTCTATTCGTAACGAGCGCCTCTCGGTCGATCAATCAAAATTGCAGTATTAAAGCTGGAAAATATCCAGTCTCGCAGTTTGAAACTTTTATAAGAAGCAACCTGAAAGTATTCCAATGAATCGATCATGCTATTGACGTTTCGATGCTTGATATTGAACCCTCGCGTCATGACGAAAGAACAGGGCGAGTCGAACGCGCGTGAACGAGAATCGCGGACCGACAACGACAGATCGGAATTGCCGCTCGAGATCGACGTGCGCGAACTGCTGGGAGATCGGCGAGAGGTTACGATCATTCACGCCGGCGAACGCTATCGATTGCGTATCACCGCAAACAACAAGCTCATCCTGACGAAATGAGGCAACCATGCGGCGCGCCGCCAATTCAGGCTTTGGTTCGCAACTCCTGAGACCGCTCATTCAATTGATCGCGGAATACGCGGTGATCCTTGCCCTCGCGTCTGGATTGTGCGCCAGCGCGAGGGCGGAAGGCGAGGAGCGCATTGTTTCGATCGGCGGCGCCGTGACGGAGATACTTTATGCGTTGGGCGCGAGCGGGCAGATCGTCGCCGTCGACACGACGAGCCTCTATCCGCCCGAGGCGTTGAAAACCAAGCCCAATGTCGGATATATGCGCGCGCTTTCCGCAGAGGGCGTCCTGTCGATGCGGCCGACATTGATCGTCGCCGTCCAGGGAGCGGGTCCGCCGGCGGCGCTCGCCACGCTTAAAGATTTGGGCGTCCGACTGGCGACGGTTCCCGATGAACCGTCGGCGCCCGGCGCCGCTCGCAAGATCCTGGCTGTCGGCGAACTCATCAATATGAAAGACGCCGCCCGCACGCTTTCCGAGGATGTTGAGGCGCGATTCGCTTCGCTCGCGGCGCTGCGGGCCGGCGTTGAAAAGCCGAAACGCGTCCTCTTCATATTGTCGGCGACGGGCGGCAAGATCATTGTCGGCGGCGGAAGGACGTCCGCGGATGCGATCATCGGTCTCGCCGGCGCAATTAACGCCGCGGCTTTGATCGACGGCTTCAAACCGATGAACGACGAGGCGATCACCGCCGCCGCGCCCGATGTCGTGTTGGTCATGCGACGCGAGAGCGCCGTTGCGGCCGATTTACTCGGCGCGCCCGCCCTGGCGGCGACTCCCGCCGGCAGAACGCGCAGCATTGTAGAAATGGATGGGAATTATCTGCTCGGATTCGGGCCGCGCGCGCCAGACGCCGCGCGGGACCTCATGGCCGCGCTTTATCCCGACCTGAAACTGCCCGGACTGTCGGAAAAGCGTGAGCAGCCCGGCGGCGATGACGCTTCGGGCGCGGGCAAATGACGTCGGCCGGAGTCAACGCAAATTCTATTTTAACGTCTCGGAAGCGAAGAGCGATTGCGATGATCCTCCTGCTGGCGATCGCGACCGTCCTTCTCTTTGCCGCAGGCTTGGCGACCGGTCCCGTGACGGTCTCGCCGTCGCGCATCGCGGCGATTGTCGCGGCGGTCGTCGAGCGCGGAAGCGTCGCGGACGGAGATTACGAATCCAACATTTTTATCAATATACGCCTTCCACGCGTTCTTCTGGCCTTGGAGGTCGGCGCCGCGCTCGCCGCCAGCGGCGCGCTGATGCAGGGACTATTCCGCAATCCGCTCGCCGATCCCGGACTGATCGGCGTCTCAAGCGGCGCCGGTCTCGCGGCCGCGACGACGATCGTTTTGGGCGGAGGGCTGTCCGCGAGCATGGTCGGCGGCGGCTTTGCTTTCCCAACATTGTCTTTCGGCGCCTTCCTCGGCGGGCTCATTTCGACGTCGGTCATCTATGCAATTTCTACACGCGGCGGTCGCACCTCCATGGCGACGATGCTCCTTGCCGGCGTTGGTCTGGGCGCTTTTTGCGGCGCGTTGACAGGTCTGCTGGCTTTCTGGTCGAACGATCAGCAATTGCGGGATTTAACATTCTGGACCCTGGGCAGTCTGAACGGCGCGACGTGGTCGAAGACGATGACGATCGCGCCAGTGATCCTGCTGCTCGTGGCGAGCGCGCCTTTTCTCGGCCGGAGCCTGAATGCGCTGGCCCTCGGCGAAGCGGAAGCGTTTCATGTCGGCGTGCGTGTGCAGTTGATCAAGATGGTCTGCATCGCGCTGGCGGCGCTGGCTGTCGGCGCCAGCGTGGCTTCATCCGGCGTCATTGGCTTTGTCGGTCTCGTGGCGCCTCATATCGTTCGGCTATCGGTCGGCCCGGACAACCGGCTCCTTTTGCCATTGGCCACGCTGCTTGGCGGCGCGTTTCTGATCGGCGCCGACGCCATCGCCCGCAAGCTGGTCGCGCCAGCCGAATTGCCGCTTGGCGTCGTTACGTCCGCGATTGGGGCGCCATTCTTTTTGTGGCTGCTGCTGACGCGTTCCCGAGGCGTTATGTGATGAGACCTTTCATCGAAGCGCATGCCCTGTGTCACGTCGTTCGAGGGGCGCGTATCCTGGATCAGGCGACAATCGGACTTGTTCCGGGGCGCCTGACGATCGTCATTGGTCCGAATGGCGCGGGTAAATCCACGCTTCTGAAGTTGTTGTCCGGGGAGATTCCTCCGTCATCCGGCGAGGTCTTCTGCGCTGGGGAGCGTCTGAGAGATACGCCGGCATGGCGCCTTGCGCGGCGTAGAGCCGTGATGGCGCAGGGCGCGCTACTCGCCTTTCCATTCACCGTCTATGACATCGCGAGGATGGGCTTCGATACAATGGGCGCCGGCCTGCGAGGCGACGAGGCCGACTCGGTTGTCGCCGACGCTCTGACGCGCGCCGACATATTTCATCTTTCTCACAGGCGTTACGACAGCCTGTCGGGCGGCGAGCAGCAAAGGACGCATTTCGCCCGCGTTCTATGTCAGCTCTCGATCGGGAGGCGCAGCGAAAGCGCGCAGGCGCTTCTTCTCGACGAGCCCGTCGCAAGCCTCGACCTGCGGCACCAGTTGATGCTGATGGACGCGGCGCGCGAGATCGCCGATAGCGGCGTCGCCGTGCTCGCTATCCTTCACGATCTGAATCTCGCGGCGGCCTATGCCGACGATCTTGTGGTCATGCAGGCGGGCAAGATCGTCGCGAAGGGCGCGCCTGCGAAGATTCTTGCCGGTTGCCTTGTCGCTGACGTATTCGGCGTCGATCTCCGCTTTTGCGCGACGCCGCCAGGAAACGCGCCTTTTGTGCTGCCGCATGGCCATGCGCGCCGCATCGCCTGGTCGCGACCGGCGTCGAAGCAGCCGAAATTTGCCCAATTAAGCAACGCCGAGGACGCAAATAGGGTTTGGAGCAGGAAATGTGCGATCTTGCCAAGGAATGAAAGCGTATCGATGAGCTTCTCGCAATCGCCATGAGCGGCGACGCGGCGCGCTCATGTGGCGACGCGCGGCGTTATTCACCAACAGCGCATCGAGTCCGTTCCCGAGATCGTGGCCGCCTTTTCCTGGCGGCGCTAAGGTCCGGCTTTGAGCGACATCTCGCAAACCGCGCGGAAACTTGCCGATTGGCGCGAAAGCGCTCTCCGGTTTGAACGGGAAATTCAAAAAAAGCGACCCTCGGGCGAGCGCGAGGACCGGCTTTGAATCCCGCCGAACGCTATCGAACGCAAAAGCGGTTCCGATAGTAACGGCTAAGCCAGTTTCATCGCCACCTTGTTTTCGACCGCGATGCGCAGAAGATCCGCCTTCGAACGCGCGCCGAGCTTTCGCTTCAGCAGGATGCAATTGTTGGCGACCGTCTTGTAGGAGACTTTCAGGATATGCGCGATCTCTGTCATATCCTTGCCGTCGGCGAGATTGCGCAGGATTTCGATCTCCCGGCCGTTCAGCGCCTCGAGAGGGTTCTTCGCGAGGTTCTGATCGGCGAAGGCAAGCTTCAGCGCGAGGCTGTTCGACAGATAGCGCTCGCCCGCGGCGACCGCCCGGATCGCCCTGATGAAAACTCTTGGATCCTCGTTCTTCGCGACATAGCCGCGCGCGCCGCGTTCGATCGCGCGCGCGGCAAAAAGCGGATCATCGTTCATCGTGAAGACGATGACTTTCGCGTTCACATCCCGCTTCAAGATTCGACGCAGCAATTCGAAGCCAGAGGCGCCAGGCAGATTGATATCGAGCGCCACCACATCCGGCGAATGGGAGACGTAAGCGTCGAGGCCTTCCTCCGCGTCATGCGCTTCGACTACCGAAATGTCTTTCTGTCCAGACAGCATGCCACGACAGCCTTCGATCACCATGGGATGGTCGTCGATGATGAGAACGCGCATCATGCCCTTTTTTCGCTTGTTCGAGAACCGGGACTTATGTTCTGAAAACCGCGGATCTTGTCAATCGGCTCCGCGCCGGCGCTGGCCGTTCGGCGCAACACAGAAGGTAGAGGCGTCCGTCATGCGCGGATTTTCGCTGAAAGCCAGGCTGGGCTGGCTGATCGGCTTCGTGCTGGTCGCGACCTTGCTGATCAATCTCGCGATTCAGCTCGTTCACGCCGGCCCGCGGGTGCGAGCCGAAGCAGGAAGCAATCTCCGGCTGATGCGGGAATTTGTCCTGACGACATTGGCGAATCTTCCTGAGCATGAAGATCCCTTGCCGACGCTGAGGCGTCTCTATGCGTCCCTGGGAAATCTCCGCCATGCCGACATCCAGATCCTGGCCGCGAATGAAATGGCGCCGACGAACTGGCTGGAGAAAATCCGGCGCGCCGATCGACGCGTTCCCGAATGGTTCGTGAGGCTTGTCGGCGCGTCGCCGCGCGCAATCTCCATACCCGCAATCGTCGGCGGTCGCGCCTACAGCAATATTGTCGTGATCTCAAACCCGTTGGACGAGCTCGAAGAGATCTGGTCCGACATGACGTGGCTTGCCGCGATCAGCCTCGCCGTGACGATCATCTTCCTGGCGATCGTTTTGCTGTTTCTACGCTTCTCGCTCGCTCCTTTTGACGCTCTCCAGGCCGGACTGGCGCGACTGGAGGCGGGCGAAAGCGGCGTTCGCCTGACGCTCGCCGGAGCCTCTGAATTCAGGTCGATCTCCGCAGCTCTGAATTCGCTCGGCGCGACGCTTGATCGGGTGAAGCAGGAAAATCGTGAGCTCATCGACCGGCTCATTCAGGTGCAGGAGAACGAGCGCAAGGAAATCGCCCGCGATCTGCATGACGAAGCGGGGCCATGCCTGTTCTCGATCCGCGCGGCGGCGGCGACTCTGCAGGAGCTTGTGTCGCAACCGACGCCGGACATCAGTCGCCTGAGGCAGGTGAGCGCGACAATGGACAAAGCGGGCGAGTCGCTTCAATCGTTGTTCAGAGGCCTGCTCGGACGTTTGCGGCCCAAGGGGCTTTCGGAACTCGGTCTGGAGGCGGCGCTCAGAGCGCTCTTCTCCTCGTGGAAGGCCGTTCATCCAGACGTCGATTTGCGTCTCGTCGTGAAGCACGATCTGTCGTCGCTTGACGAGAAGACCGCGCTGGCGGCCTATCGCGTCGTGCAGGAGGGCGTGACGAATATTTTCCGCCATGCGGGAGCGGATCGGGGCGAAGTGAGGCTGGAATTCGAATGGAGCGCCCTCGCGGAGTCGAACGAGCCCGATGCGGATTGCCGGCCCCAGCTCAGCGTCGTCATCGAGGACAATGGCGTCGGCATTGCACGCCAATCCGCCTCGGGCATGGGCCTCCTCGGCATGAAGGAGCGCGTGCGCGCGCTCGGCGGCGCGCTGCGGATCGAGACACGGCGGCCGGGCGGAACGCGCATCGCCGTGTCGTTTCCGCTCCCCGACGACGAGGATTGATCGGTCGACGCCGCGCTGCCGCTCGTTGCCGCTTCGCGGCGGAGCGGGCGCTCCACGCTACCGCCTTCGTCCGCCGCGCGCTATGACGGTGGTCGTCATGGCGGACGGCGGCTGTGAAGGCGGACTTGGGGGGAGCGGAGAAATGGACGCCCGAACCGAGCGGGGCGCTCTCCCAAAAAGGGCAAGGAAAAGAGATGTTGGCCTTGATCGACATTGGCGGAACGAAGACGCGGGTCGCATGCGCGAGGCGAGGCGAGGGGATCGGTCAGCCGATTGTTTTCGAAACGCCGCGGGATCCCGGGCAAGGAACGGCGCGCATCCTCGACGCCGTCAAAAGCCTTGCCGGGCCTGAGCGGGTCGAGGCCGTCGCCGTCGGCGTTCCAGGGGTGATCTCGCGCGATCGCCGTAAGCTCGTCAATATTCCCAACCTGCCGCAATGGAATGGCGCTAGTCTCGCCGAAAGCTTCGAGCGCGCGTTCGATGCAGCCGTGGTCCTGGAGAATGATACGGCGCTTGTCGGGCTCGGAGAAGCCACGGCTGGCGCCGGACGCGGCGTATCGATCGTCGCCTACGTCACCATCTCTACTGGCGTCAACGGCGCCCGCATCGTCGACGGCGTTATCGACCGCGCGGATTTCGGGTTTGAAATCGGCGAGCAGATCCTTGGCGTCGGCGCGGAAGCTCCGACTTGGGAGGATCTCATTTCGGGCAAAGCGATCGCGCGGCGATTTGGCCGACCGCCTCGCGAGCTTGGGCGCGATCATCCCGTTTGGGAGGAATTGGCGCAAATCGCGGCGATTGGGCTTCACAATACGATTGCTTATTGGTCGCCGCAGCGCATCGTCGTCGGCGGCTCAATGATGAAGGAAATCGGCATATCGCTCGATAGCGTGCGAAAGCGTCTTGGCGCGCTCCGGCGCAAGAATGCGGCGCTGCCAAAGATCGTTTCCGGCGCCCTTGGCGATCACGGCGGCCTCTGGGGCGGAGTTGCGCGGCTCAGCTCCGTCGTTGATCAAGAGCCGCCTTGCGGCTCGAATGGGCCGTTATCATAGCCGCGTAGCTCCAGGCGAGATTCCTAGCGGAGGTTTGCGCGCCGTCGATCTGGCTGAACTGCTCTGACAGCTCGCCCGAAGGGGGCGTATAGAGGCGGACCGTATCCATGAACATGTCGGCGCGCGCGAGCGCGGCGTCGAACGATTTTGTTGGAGAGGGAGAGCCTTGTAGCGGCGAAACGGAGGCGATCCGCGCCGAAGGATCGGCGGCGCGCGCGTCTCCGGCTCCGAGCGCGCCTGCGAGCTGGTAATAGAACTGGGCGGCGCCGAGCGTCGATAGGTACCAGGCGCCGCCAGAATAATAGACGTCGCCAGGATAGCGGCCCATCGCCGGCGCGTTCGGTCCCGTGCGGGTGCGATTTATCGGATATGCGTCCGCAAAGAAGGTCTCAAGCTTTTGCAGCGTTTCCAGCACGCGCGGATCGAGAACGCTGTGCGGCCCTTGGGATCGGGCGGCATGTATCACGCCGAGGGGAACCGCCATGTCGAATCGCCGCGCCGGCGGAATGTCCGGCGGCGTTGATGCGTCCGCCAGGAAGGCGAGGTAGTGGCGCTCCGCGGCATCGTAATGCTCGTCGAGCTTTTCGAGAAGATCGGCCGCCGCATGGCGATAAGCGCGCGCACGAGCGACATCGCTCTTCTCGGCCATGAATTCGGCGCCGACGGCGAGCGCCGCCTGCTGAACGAGGCGGGTGTAATAATGATGCGCAGGTATTTCCTCCCAAAGGTCGAAACAGGGTTCGGACCAATGTTTCGCCGTGTAATCGAGATCAATGGTGAGCAACTCCGTCGCTTCCTGCGCGAAGGCGGCGGACACGTCGAGCCGAAGCAGGCGCGACGCGGTGAGCGCACGCAGGGCCGGCCCGTCATTCTGGGGACGCGACCATTTAATGAGATCGAGCGTTCCGTCGGCGTTGTAGCGCGTCTCGCCGAGGACCCTGTCGCCGACGATTTCCTGCAGCTCCCGCTCGGTGCGCACATGCGGGAGAAAGGCGGGATCGACGGTCGATCGAAAGTCATGCGCCGCGATGAAGGCTGCGCCGTCAAGCCGGCACAGGTCGAGGCTGAAGCGCAAAAAATCCCCGAAATGACGAACCGCCTCCGGGCCGACCAGTTTCTCCTCGAAAGCCACGCGCAGCGCGTCGATGACGATCGACGAATCGCGTAGCCAATGAAAGAAATAATCCGGATTCGGATCATAGGACGCCGTTTCCGGCGTTGCGAGAACGGACCCCGGCTTGGGATGGATTTCCTGCCTCACACTTGGTCGTTTCATGACGAGATCAGTGGCCGAAACGGCGCGCAACATGGCTTTCGCCGAAAGCGCCGCTTGCGCTTCCATCCAGTCGTAAAGCGAATCCCGGTTTGCCATCATGCCCTCGACAAAAGATACGGGTCGCGGAATCCCAGGCGACGCAGGCCGGATTGAATGTCCGCGTCTCTCATGAACAGCTTCCATAATAGGCCAGTGCGATAATTTTCCATCATCGCGACGATGGGGCCTTGATCAATCGCAAGATAGCGGTCCGAGAACCAGTTCTTTTCTTCGCAGAAGGCGTCAATGAAGCCATAGTCGCGCCACAGGCGTTCGCCAAAGCCAAGAAAATGGCGCATGGCCTGCCGCGCCGCCTGAGGCGCGTAAGGAAAACTTGAGAGAGCCGCCGTCGGCGCGATTACGCCTGTATCCTGATCAGGCGCATGTGGGCGATAGCCCGCGGGATCGCTGCTCGCCGTGAGGCCCCAGCAATCGGCGCCGTAACCCGACCGGCGAGACGGATTGCGCCGACAATGCTCGATATGGATCGCGACATGACTTGAATTTTGCCGCCAATAGTCGGCGTAATCATCGACAAGACCACGTGGATCGAGCCCGCAGAAAGAGAAGTGCGCAAAGAACAGCGGGCCGCCAAAGGCCGGGCCGAGCGGCAGCTCAATGCCGTAATAGGCGCAGCCGTTCAAGAAGTCGGGGCCTTGCGCCCAGCCGCGATGATAGGCGGCGGGCGGCGCCGGAAAGGTCGGAGACGCCGCCGCGAGAACATAGGCGATCAGGCATTCGTTCCAGCCGTGGATCTCACGCCCGATATCGAAGCCGTAATTCGGACTCCAATGCCAGATCAGCCCGCCCGACGGGCCGCGCGCGTGCCAGCTCCATTCCACCTCGAGCCAAAGCCGCGTAACACGCGCGCGCAACACGCATTCATCGGCTTCGTCGCCGTCAAAGTAGTTCCGCGCGCATAAGAGGCCCTGAAACAATAACGCCGTCTCGACAATGTCGCCGCCATCGTCCTTTGGGCCAAATGGCGTCGTCGCGCCGCTGCGGCCGTTCATGAAATGGGGGAAAACGCCATGGTGACGGCGAGCGCGCTCAAGCGCGTCGAGCGTCAAAAAAAGCCGTTCGATCGCTTTTTCACGCGCGATCCAGCCTCGCTCAACGCCGACAAGGACGGCCATGATTGCGAAACCGGAGCCGCCGATGGCGATTTTGTCCGCTTCCGCGCTTTCTCCGTTCAAGAGAATCGCATCGAAAGCCAAACCGCTTGTCGGATGGGCGCCTTCCCAGAAATAAGCAATGGTGCGCCGCTGCACAGCGTCAAAGAGCTCGTCGTCGGAGAGTTCGACCGCGGCGCGCGCGCCTTTTGCTCTGCGTGTCATTTGGCCGGCTCAGTCGGCGATGGCCGAACAAACGCCGTTTTCGCCGGCGGCTCGAGCCGTTGCCCGCCTGGTTCGATGAGGAGGTCGACGATGCGCGTATAGAATGTTTCTTCTGCGCCGGCGCCGCCGATCGAGAGCAGAGACGTCGCGGCGAATTCCTTCTCGTAGCTGTCAAACACGGCCGCCCGCATCGGCGAAGGAAGAGTTTCGATCGCGGAGTCAACCACGACGCAAGGGGGATGGTGCAATAGCAGGCGCGCGAAGGCGACGCCCTGCTGTTCGGGATCGGTCAATTCCTTGTCCCATCTTGCGAAGACATTCAGTTCGGTCGCAAGATGCGCGAGACCGAGCTTTGCAAGCGCCGCCTTGCAGTCGGCTTCCGAGAATGTGTCCGACGGCGCGGGATAAGCGAGGACGTCCCGCAGCGAGCCTTGGGGCAGGTAGGGCCGCTTTGGCAGGAACATCGTCCCGACGGGCAGCTCTATACGGCCCGCCCCCCAGGGCCAGAGGCCGGCCATTGCCCGGAAGAGGCAAGTCTTTCCCGAACGGGCGGCGCCTCGGATGAGAACGCGCTCGCCCGGCGCGACGTCGAGCCTCGTCTCGCTCAGGCGGGTGCATCCGCCGGGGGAGAGAATGCTCACGCCGTCGAGCCTCAAATGGCCGTTGTCCGAGGCGGCAAGCTCGATCCGGCTCTCCTTGGCCCCCACGGCGTCCATGCCGAGCAAGGCTTGGCGGAAGACGCCGACGCGAAACAAGGTGGCGCGCCAATCGGCGATGACGCCGGCATTGTCGACGAACCAGCGCAACGAGGCCTGAACCTGTGTGAAGGCGCCCGCCGCCATCAACAGGCCGCCGAAGCTCAGATTGCCGCCGAAATAGGCGGGCGCCGCGACGACGATCGGAGCGACAATCGTGAACCAGCCATAGCCGGCCGTCACCCAGGTCAAACGCGTCGTCGCGCCCACGAGCTGTTTCAACACGAGGAGCAGGCGATCGAGTTCGCCGCGCAGCCGCTCCCGCTCCTCTTTCTCGCCACGATAGACGGCGACGCCGTCGGAACTCTCCGCAACATGAACCAGGGCGAAACGCAAATCGGACTCGCGCGCATAGCGCGTGGCGTTGAGTTGGACCAACGGCAGGCCGACGCGCCAGCTTCCATAGGAAGCGACCGCGGCATAGAGAATCGCCAGCCAGACCATGTAGCCCGGAACCGTCAAATCCCTTTCCTGCCAATGGAGGATGACGCCCGAGGACAGATTCCACAAGACGCCGATGAAGCATGCGAGAAGCAGCGCCGCCTGAAACAGGCCGACGCCGAGATCAGTCGTCAGCTCCGCGAGATGATGAGCGTCTTCATGTATTCGCTGGTCTGGATTTTCGCCGATCTCTCCGGCGCCGGCGAGCAGAAAGGCGCGTCTCGGCGCGAGCCATTCGCCGATCAGATCGCGTGTCAGGCTCTCCCGCAATTTCATTTTAAAGGTCTGATTGAGCCAGGTTTGCGCGACATTGAGAATCAGCAGAGAGCCGGCAATGAGGCCGTAGACGCCGAGCTGGAAGAAGAACGCGTTCAGATCTCTCCGCTCGATCGCGTCATAGAACGGCTGATTCCACGCATTGAGTTCGATCTGCGCCCAGGCGGTCGCGCCAATCACGGCGACGAGGCCGGCGATGAGCCCTTGCAGGGTCGAACTTTCGGGGCGTGATTTCAACAGGCGCGCGAGGGTCTCCAATTGAGGGAGGAACCCCGGAATCGCTTCGAAAGCCGCTGCGCTGTTCCCGGGCTTTGCGTCGGTCATGTCGCTATCCATTTGTCGGCGCCGGAATCCGCCGTTAAGGCGACTCGGACGCAACTTATTCTGTTCACTCTTCCATTCCCGGGCAACGGCGAAAAGCTTCGATTTTTCGTCCCGGCGCGAAATCGGATAAAATCGTTTCGGAAGCATCCTGCCGTCCCGCTCAAAGCGTCGAGTTGAACCATGAGCCTGATCGAGTCGCTGCTCGCAGAAATGACGATCGCGGAAAAGATCGGCCAGCTGAACATGGTGACGGCCGGCCAGCTTGTGACGGGGCCCGCCGGCTCGGGCGACGTCGTCGAGAATATTCGCGCGGGAAATGTCGGGGCCGTCCTCAATTTATGGGGATGCGAGTCCGTTGCGGCTTTGCAGAAATGCGCCGTCGAAGAGAGTCGGCTCGGCATACCTTTGTTTTTCGCGCTCGACGTGCTGCATGGCCACCGGACGATATTTCCGATACCCCTCGCCGAAGCGGGCGCCTTCGATCCGTCGCTGTGGGAGCGTACGGCCCGCGCGTCCGCCGAGGAAGCGGCCGCGGACGGCGTCGATCTGACTTTCGCGCCAATGGTGGACATTGCGCGCGATCCGCGCTGGGGGCGCATCGCCGAAGGCCCCGGCGAGGACCCGTTCGTCGCGATGCGCTACGCGGCGGCGAAAGTCAGAGGCTTCCAGGGCGCTCGCCTCGGCGACCCGGCGTCCGTCGGCGCCACGGCCAAACATTTCTGCGCGGGCGGCGCGGCGCAGGCCGGGCGCGAATATGCTCCCGTCGACATTTCCGAAAGAACCTTGCGCGAAGTCTATATCCCGCCCTTCGAGGCGGCAATCATGGCGGATTGCGCAGCGCTGATGCCGGCGTTCAACAGCGTCGCCGGCGTTCCCATGACCGCTCATGTCGCGCTGCTGCGAGGCTGTGTGCGGGAAAAGCTCGGCTTTCAGGGCGTCATTGTCAGCGATTACACAGCCATTGCGGAGCTTGTCGAGCATGGCGTCGCCGCCGATCCCGTCGAAGCCGCGGCTTTGGCGTTGAAGGCTGGCGTCGACATCGACATGGTGAGCGGCTGCTATCTTCGCCTCGCGGAGGCGATGGCGCGCGGTCTCGTTGACGAGGCGCAGATTAATGACGCCGTCCGGCGCGTGCTCACGCTCAAGCAAAAGCTCGGTCTGCTCGATGATCCCTATATACGCTGCAGGTCGGTCCGACCGCCCGCGCCTTCGCGCGCTTTGGCGGCGGAAGCCGCGCGCCGCTCGACTGTGTTGCTCACAAATAATGGCGTCCTCCCTCTGAAGACCGGCTTGCGACGGATCGCCGTCATCGGGCCGCTCGCGGACGCTCCCGAGCAGATGCAAGGGCCTTGGTCCGCCGTCGGCGTCGCTGAAAATTGCGTATCCTTCCTCGATGCGTTGCGCGTGGCTTTGCCGGAGAGCGAGCTTGTCTGCCATACGGGCGTCGAGATCGACGGCTCCGATGTTTCCGGACTGGAAGCGGCGCGCGCGCTTTGCGCCGGCGCCGACGCCGTCATCCTTTGTCTCGGCGAATCCGCCGGAATGAGCGGCGAAGCGGCAAGCCGGGCCGCCCCGTCATTGCCCGGGCGCCAAAGGCAGCTCGGCGAAGCGGCGCTTGCAACGGCCGTCCCCGTTGTCGTCGTTCTTTGTTCAGGCCGACCGCTGACGATTTCGTGGCTGGCTGAGCGCGCGGCAGCTATCGTCCTCGCCTGGTTTCCGGGCGACATGGGCGGCGCGGCGGTCGCCGACATTCTTGTCGGCCGATTTAACCCCACGGGCCGGCTTGCCGTCACCTGGCCGCGCGACGTTGGCCAGGTCCCGATTTATTTCGGCGCGCGCTCGACGGGCCGTCCGGCGAATTCGACAGACCCTTTCACGAGCAAATATCTCGATCTGCCCGTCGATCCGCTCTTCCATTTCGGCCACGGGCTTTCTTTTGGTGGCGCGTCCCTTTCCACGCTTCAGGTGGATCAGGAGGATTCTCCGGACATTTCCGTCAGGGTTTGCGTCAATCTTCGCAATGATGGATTGATAGCGGTGGAAGAGACCGTCTTTCTCTTTGTTCGGGATCTGGTCGCGCGCGTCGCGCGTCCGATGCTGGAATTGAAACGATGGTCGAAAGTCGCGCTTGCGCCAGGCGAGACGAAAAAGGTGACGTTCGATTTGAACGCAGACGACTTTGTCTATTTGGACGAGCGATTCGACGCTGTGGTCGAAAACGGCGAATTTGATGTCTGCGTCGGTCGCGACGCGAATATTCGAAACTTGCTGACGCGGAGATTTTGGCTGCGATGTCAGGATCCGGTTCGTATTCGTCCAAGGCCTGCGCCGCCGAGTTGAAGCATTCTAGGCCGGGTGGACGAATTTGATCAAGCGCAGTCCTGTCGCAACAACTCTGTTGACCATCGGGCTGACCCTTGCAGGCGCCTTCGCCTGTACGAAATTGCCTGTCGCCACCATGCCGCAGGTCGATCTGCCGACGATCATGGTCACGGCCAGCTTGATCCTCGGGGCGCTTCCGCTCATGTTCGGATTCGGAGAAGGAAGCGAATTGCGTCGACCCTTGGGCGTCGCGATCGTCGGCGGGCTCGTCGTTAGCCAGTTGCTGACCTTGTATACGACGCCTGTCCTGTATCTCGTCTTCAACGATATCAAACGCCACGTCGGCAGGCTTCGTGTTAATCGGCATGGGGTCTTGACGCCAAGCGGCATCGTAAATCGCTGAATTTACATGCTATGGTGAGGGCGCTCCGCCGCGTCGATTCACATTCAATGTTCAGATGGCGCCGCCTCTTTGAACGCGGGCGCTTGCGTTCTCGAACCGACAATCTCGGTTGCAATTGCTTCGAGACTAACACGAAACGTGGCGCCGCCACCCGGCGTCGCATCGACCAAAATCGACCCTCCAATCTTGTGCAGTAATTCGCGTACGATTGAAAGTCCAAGGCCTGTGCCGGGAGTCCGCTCATCCCTGCGCCAGAACGGCTCGAATATCAGTTCCCGCTCGGCCGGCGTGACCCCGGGACCGTGATCGATGACCTCGATCTCCGCGTTGGGCAACACGCGGACAACAACCGTTCCGCCTTCTGGTTCCGCGCGCACGGCGTTTTCAATTAGATTGGTGACGATGCTTTCAATCGCCCAGGGATAGCCACGCGCCATCACCGGACCAGGCGGGGCGTCGAATTCGATATGTCTCCTGTTGTCGATAGCGATCGGCATATAGTCCGCGGCCACGTTGAGAATGATTATGTTGAGGTCCACATGCGGATCGCCGATGTCGCCACGCTCCTTGAGCTGCGCGAGAACGAGCAATTGCTCGACAATGTTCTGGATGCGTCGCACATCGCGACCGATCTCGTGTTTAAGGGGCATTTCCGCCAGTTTGTCGGCGCGAGCGCGGAGAATTGCGATCGGCGTCCGCAGCTCATGCGCGGCGTTCGCGGTGAAACGTCGCTGCCGCGCGACGCCGTCGTCGACTCGGGTCAGAGCGCTGTTGACCGCTTCCACAAAGTGGACGACTTCGGAAGGAAGATCCATGTCCGGAATACGTTGGTTGAGCGTATTCACATCGACACTGGCGACGCGTGCAGCGATTGATCGCAGAGGCGCAAGGCCCCGCTTTATGACGACGCCCGCGATCAGCGACATGGCGCAGGACAGTGGAAGGTAAGCGATAAAGTTATTCAGGGTCAGAAAATTGTAGAGCTGATAAAACACATCGTCCCAATGGAAATTGCTTCCATAGGTCACGACCCTCACCTCTCCGATAGGGGAGTTGATCAGTTTTATATAGCCGCGTGCGCGCATATTTGCGTCGCTGGCGAGATGAAACATCCCTCCAACAAATTCGACGCGGTCCAGGCCAGCGAATTCGGCCGCCAATTCGGCCGACGATCCAGGAAGCAGAACACCTTTCGGCGCGTCATAAACGGCGAATCTAAACTCGGGATTGCGCGCCATATGCGCGCGCAAGGCCTCGGTGAACTCCACATATTTCGCGCCGTCCGGCACTTGACGTAGGGATGCGAGGATGATGTCGCGTGGCCGCTTTGTGGTCCAGCCTTCGAGATTTGTGTAAGCGTAATCACCGACATGCAAGACCGTCAGCGGAAGGAGCACCGTCGCGGGCAGGGTGAAGTAGGCCAAGAGCGATCCGACGATCCAATAAAAGATCAACCGGGCGGAAAGTGATCGAAGGCGAATCACGCTCACGATTCCCTGATGAGGTAACCAATGCCGCGCGCGGAGTGGATTTCGGCGCCGGCCTCTTCTTCCTTGAGACGCTGGCGCAACCGCAACACCAGCATCTTCAATGCGTCGAGCTGAACGGTTTCGTCGAGTCCGTATATCTCCTCTATCAGCATCATATGCGTCGCCGCCCGGCCTGCGCGCCGCATCAGTGCTTCCAGCAGCAAGAGTTCGCGCTTGGGCGGAATGAAAGGGCGGCCGGCAATGAAAGCCTCATTCGAATTGAGCTCGAAGGTGATTGCGCCAACCCTCACAGAGGGACCTCGAATGCTCTCTGAACGACGAAGAACGGCTCGTATACGCGCCATCAACTCTTTGGCGTCGAAAGGCTTTGTGAGATAATCGTCTGCGCCGCCGTCGAGACCGTCGATCTTGTCGTCGATCGAACGCATCGCGGTGACCAGCAGAACACGAATGCCGGGACGCGCACGGCGGGCTTCGGGCAAGATCGATAAGCCGTCGCCATCCGGCAGTCTGCGATCGAGCAGCATGACCGGATAGTCATAAGCTCTCAGCGCTTCCATCGCCTCCGCGAGCGCGCCGACTCGGTCGGCGACGTATCCCGATTGGCTGATACGTTCGGCCATTAGGGAGGCGATGTCGGGTTGATCCTCGACGATAAGAATTCGCATCAAACAATGATCCGCATCACGTTTGGGCGCACATATACAGCTGCGCATGCGGAAGTATCGTTCCAGTGTTGTATATTTGCAACAATCTTTTTCGTTTTTCTTAATGGTGGAATTTCAATTCGAAAGCCAACATTCGTTACTCGCTCGTTACCAACAATTGTTAAACAGGCAATGAACCGCATTTGACCGGGGATCAATTTTGCGCCGCATTGGCTGGCTACTCGCTTTCCTGCTTTTCCTGCAGAGCCTGGCGTTCAGCGCGGCTCCGCAGGCGGGAGCGGCGCATGCAGAGCTGGGCGGCGCCGCATTTTCTCAGAGTGGCAATTGCGCCCCGGAAGACATGGGCGGCGGCAAGGCGCCGACAGGCTATCATCATACACATTGTTGCATTTTGTGTTCCGCTCACGCGGAGTTGCTTGCGCCCCTCATCGCTCTCGTCGTCGTCCATCACCATTTTGCCGCGACAGACGCGGCCATTCTTGTTGTCCGAGAGGAATTGAAAGGGGGGCCGTCTGGTTGGATGAGCTCCTGGTCCTCGCGCGCGCCGCCATCCTTCTCCTGACCGACTGAATGCGGCCCTCTGGGCCGTCATCCTCTCATTGCGGTTTGTGCGCGAAACGCCGCGCCAGGAGAACCTTTATGTCTCGCTCACTCCTTCAGCGCGGCGCTTTCGCCAGCGCGTTCGTCCTCATGCCCTCTGCGGCTTTCGCTCAACAAACGCTTCCAACAATCGATGTCGGCGCGACGCATCGGCGCGCGCCTGTAGTGCGCGGGACCTCTTCCCGCACATCGTCCATGACGCCCGCGCCCGCCGCCACGGCCGCTTCGGCTCCGATGTCAGCTTCGGCTCGCGAAAAATTTGAATCGACCGCCTACACCCGCTCGACAGCGTTCAGCGCGTCGAAGACGAATTTGCCGATCATCGACACGCCAAGGTCAATCGTCGTTATTCCAAAGCAGGTTTTGCAAGATACGGCGGTAATGAACACACAGGAGGCCGTGAGGTTCGCTTCAGGCGTGCAGCCGGGGCTGGGCGTATATTATGATAGCTACCTAATTCGCGGCTTTTCCAGTGGAAATAACACTTATCGAAATGGCCTCAAGCTGTTCGCTAATTCGGGCGCCACGGATCCGGCCTTCCTTGACCGCGTCGAAATCCTGAAGGGGCCGGCCGCGATGCTCTATGGGCGCATTCAGCCCGGCGGCATGGTCAATTTTGTGACGAAAAAACCCCAGGAAGAGGCCGCGTACAGCCTCCAGGAGCAGTTCGGCAGTTGGGGGCTCTCCCGGACCATTCTCGACGCTACCGGCCCCGTGACACAGGACAAGTCGGTGCTCTATCGGGTGATTGGGGTTTACGATCACGCCGACAGCTTCGTCAATTTCAAGCATCAAGACAACGGGTCGGCGTTGGCCGAATTGGCTTGGCGACCGATGACGCAGTTCGAAGCGAATGTGGCGTTCCAGTACGATCACCTGGCGACGACCAACCGCGGATACTACCAACAACAAATACCTGCGCTGGCGCTTTCCTACGCAGTGCCTTGGTGGACCGGGCGTCCTGCTGGGCTCTCTCGTAATTGGACGCAAAACGACCCGGCGATGTACGCCAGCCTTCCTGACGTGATGGAGCGAGAGCTGGTTTCGGCGGACTGGACTTATCATATCAACGACAAATGGAAGGTGACCAATCGCTTTCATTATCAACATTCGGATGAGAACCAGAACTATATCCTCTCCCGGGGATATAATCTGCAGACCGGCCTTCTCAATCGCAAAATCAGCTGGGGACGCTTCTACCGTGACACCTGGTCGCTCAATCTCGACGTGACTGGTGAGGTTTACACCGGTCCGATCAAGCACGACCTTCTATTTGGCTATGATTACTACGACTACTATTCGGTCTCGAAAGGCGATAACCCGCCCGGAACAGTCTCGGCCGGCTTTCCGGTGCAGCCTCAGCCACCATTGAACATCTGGGGACCGATCTACGGAAATATTCCATTCCCGATCATAGAGTCACAAATTTATCAGGCAGCCGGCAACGTCCTGGGCAAAGCCTCTCAAAAGGATTTCGGCTATTACGTTCAGGACGCCGCGTCGTTTAACGACCGCGTATATTTCCTGATCGGCGGCCGGTTCGACATCGCCTCGGATCGCGCCAATGAGGTCTTCGGCGCCACGCAGGACGCGAATGGACGTCAATGCTTTCCATTTTGTGACGGACACTTCAACCCGCCATGGAAGAGTCAGCCGATCGAGCGGCGGATCTCTCCCAATGGGGGTTTGCTGCTGAAGCTCACCGACGAGTTTTCCGTCTATACGAGCTACTCGGAGTCCTTCGCGAATTCGAGCGCTCTATCGCAAAGCGCTTCGGGTCGGCCGTTCCCGCCCCAGACAGGACGTCAATCCGAGATGGGCGCGAAAGTCAGCCTATTCGACGGTAAGCTGAACGGGTCTCTCGCGGTTTTTGATCTTCGATTAGACAACAGGCTCGTGCCGGATCCGGCCTTCCCGAACTCCAATTACTCAATCGCAGCCGGAACGGTTCGAAATCGAGGCGTCGAATTCGATATCAGCGGCCAAGCGACAGACAATATAAGCATCATCGGCAGTTATACTTACAATGATGCGATCATCATCAAGGATACGACTACGGGAACGAGCGCAATTCTCGGGAAGCGCTGGGCCGGCGTGCCGCGCCATGCCGGCAACCTTTGGGCGAAATACGACACCGCGCCCGGCCAGAAGGAAGGCTGGGTTTTCGGCGCTGGCTTCTACGCCAATGGCTGGCGCTACGGCAACAACACCAATTCTTGGCTGCTACCAGGCTACGTCACCTTCGATACAATGCTCGGATATCGGAATGTGATGGCGGGCCTCCCAATCGAAGCACAATTGAATGTGAAGAATATTGGGGACGCCAAATATTTTGAAGGCACAGATGGCGGCCTCAACGCCTGGTATGGCGCGCCGCGCACCTTCGTCGGCTCACTCAAAGTCAAGTATTGATAGTGCGATATCGATTTGCGGGCGCGTATCCTTCCCATGCGCTCGCGGATCGAGGAGCAGGCCTGGCGCGACGGCTAGTTGCAACTCCTGTTGTGACGACCCGTTGCGTCGGGCCGATCCGTAACCCGCCTATGGACGGCGGCAAATAGCGCAACCACAAGGCGTCAACCGATGATCCGACACTGCCTCGTATGGATGCACCGCTGGGTCGGCTTGCTAATGACGGGTTTTCTCGTCGTTGTCGCGCTTACAGGCAGCCTGCTTGCCTTTAACGCCGAACTGGAACGCGTGTTCGCGCCGCAGCTTTTCGCAACGCCAAGGCTTGGCGTCGCGCCGCTCGATCTCGCGACGTTGGCTGAACATGCGCAGGCCTTGGTTCCGGAAGCTCGAGTGGGACATGTGCTCTACGCTGAGCCCGACCAAGTTCTCGTAACCTTTGTTCCACGCGCCGCAAATGGCAGCGGACAGACCTCATATTTCGGGGTCCTGCAACTCTTCCTCAATCCCTGGACAGGCGAAGAACTCGGCCGCCGCCGGCGCGGGGATCTCTCGGAAGGGTGGATCAACTTCATGCCCTTCATTTACAAACTGCATTGGACTCTCACTTTCGATCGCCTCGGCTCAACGATCCTCGGAATCGTCGCTGTCGCCTGGAGCATCGACTGCTTTGTGGGATTCTATCTTACCTTGCCGATCTCTCTTCGGGGCTTTCTGCGTCGCTGGAAATCCGCATGGATTATCAAGCGGCACGCCGGACTCTACCGTTTGAACTTCGATCTGCATCGCGCCAGCGGCTTGTGGCTCTGGCCCTTGCTGTTCATTTTCGCGTGGTCAAGCGTGATGTTCAATATTCGTCCGGTCTATGAATGGGTGACAAAGGCTGTGTTCGATTATCAGTCGCCGCGAGAAATGTTTGCGTCTATGTCAATGCGCGCGAATGAAACGCCGCGCCTTGATTGGCGCGCTGGACTAGCGACCGGGGAGCGCTTGGCGACAGAATTGGCGGCTCAAAGTGGATTTGTGGTCAAGGCGCCGCTAGGGCTTGGGTACAATCCAACGATTGGCGCTTATGTCTATGAAGTTCGTTCCAGCCGCGACGTGTTCGAGCGATCGCCCAAGGGCGGCAGCGCCCAGATCATTTTTGACGGCGATGCCGGAGCGTTGGTGCGGCTGCATCTGCCTACCGGCCAGCATGCCGGCAACACCGTTGAAAGCTGGCTGTATGCCCTGCATATGGCGCGGGTTTTCGGGATGCCTTTCCGCCTGCTCGTTTGCGGACTAGGTTTTATGATCACGATGTTATCGGTGACTGGCGTCTATATCTGGTGGAAGAAGCGCCGAGCGCGAAGGCGCTCTATGGCGCGCGCGCAGGAGGCCTCACATATGAACGACGCTAGTGATATTTTCGACGCCGACGCCGTTTCGAAAGCAAGTCCGACGGGAGAAAGCCCTGCATGACAGAAGCGGCGATCACGCAGGCTCCCGGCATACCGGAGCGCACAGCAGGCCGCTGGCCGCAAAAATGCGCCGGGTTTTCCTGGATTAAATTTGACCAGTGGCTCTAGGCCCCGATTCATCGCTGGATAGGCGCGGTGGACGTCTACCTTGTCATTGCCGACCTCACCGGCAGCGTTCTCGCCTTCTGGCAAGACATCGACGAATGGTTGAATGCAAGCATCACGACGGTCGTCCCGCCGCTACGCGATGCTCCCTATCATTCGCCGACGAGATTGTGGACGCGACGACGGCCATCATGCCTGCGGAAGCGCTCAAGCCCGATGTTCTGATTGCAGTGAAATAGCTCTCCCATCGCGCCGGTACCGTGGTGATAGACCACATTCCGGGCGTCACGGACAAGAAAACCCGTGAGGAGATCAAGCGCACGATGGACATCTCCAAAATCGAGGGGACAGCGACATTTACCGATCCTTTTGACGCCGATCGGCTGCGTGAAGGCGCAAAGGTGAAGGCGAGGGGCAATGATTCTGTCGATGGCCGCCATCCTCCCGTCCGGGGCAATTGGCTTTTTCTTTCTTCCCGTTTCGGCGCTCCCAGCTGTCGATTACCCGACGGTCGAGATCAAAACCTTTTATCCCGGCGCCAGTCTTGAAGTCATGGCGAGCGGAGTGACTGCTCTCTTCGAGCGCCAACTCGGGCAGATGCCGGGCCTCGATCAGATGAGCTCGGCAAGCTCCGCCGGAGCGTCGGTCATCGCCTTGCAATTTTCACTCGATTTTTCTCTCGATGTCGCCGAGCAGCAAGTGCGAGCGGCGATCAATGCCGCACAAAGTCTCTTACCCAACGACCTTCCAGCGCCGCCAGTATACGCTAAGATCAACCCCGCCGACGCCGACGTTAAGAAAGCCCGGCGATTGCGTTAGCCATGAGATGTGGACCATCGGAAAAAGCGCTGCTGCTGGACGAACGCACCGACATCGCCGACGCCCTGGCGTTCCGGATGCAGGTGGAAGACGCCCTCGCGCCCGATCTCTTCTGGCGCGAGGCGGGCAGTCTGCTCATCACGGCGCTGCGGCGCGGCCGGATCACCGAGGCGGGGATCTATATTTCACTCCACCGCCTCGCGACAATTCCGCTGCGCAACGCCGGTGCGAGTGACGCGGTGACCGTGACGCGCCTCGCGATCAGGCACGGTCTTTCCGTCTACGACGCCGCCTATCTCGACTTGGCCCTGCGCGAGCATCTGCCGCTCGCCACGCTCGGCGCGGCCGCCCAGATGGAAAATGTCCCGGTAATCGGCCTCTGGGGGTCTCATGAAACAGAGTGACAATTTTGCGATCGACGCCCTCGCCGGGTTGCTACCGATACCGCCGCGCGGCAGCGGCGGATTCCCGTTTCGACGTTTTTTCACAGCGATGGGCGCTGACGCCGGGCGCCACAGGGCCGCGCGACAGCTATTCAAGCATTTCATCGCCTAAATGTGGTCGATTGCTGTCGTTAGCGTAATTTTTCCCCGGCTATTCTCGCCTTAACGCATCAATCGGTGTCATCGCCGCCGCCCGCTGGGCGGGAAGGTAGCCAAACAGCACGCCGACGCCGACCGAAACGAGAAACGCCACAGCAACGCTCGACGGCCGAATGATCAAAGGCCATTCGGAAGCATGCGCGACGACCGCGCTTCCCGCAACGCCGAGGACAAGACCGAGAACACCCGCAAGGACGCAGAGCGTGACGGATTCGGCGAGGAACTGCATCAGTATATCGCGCTTGCGTGCGCCGATGGCGATACGAAGCCCGATTTCCTGCGTTCGTTCCGTGACCGACACCAGCATGATGTTCATGATGCCGACGCCCCCGACGAGAAGGGAAATGGCTGCGGTCGCCGAGAGAAGCCATGTGAGTGTCGATTGCGTCGCGTTCATCATTTGGATGAATTGCGTAAGATCGCTCACATCCAATTTGTCCTCCTGCGAGCCCTGAAGATGTTTGCGTTCCCGCAGCAGCGCGAGCAGATCGCGCTTGACTTTGTCACGATCAGCTCCGGGTAGGACTTTCGCATCAATTAGACTGAGCTGGCGTGGATTCGACATTTCCGAGTTTGGCAGGTGAGCGCGCGCTGTAGTGATCGGAAGAATAATGAAATTATCCTGATCTTCGCCGCCGATCGATCCGCGCTTGGCCCGCACGCCGATAACGCGCACAGGAACGCCTCCTATGCGTATCGTCTGATCCAGCGGAGACAGGGCGCCAAACAATTTTCTCGTAACGGTTGCGCCCAGAACGACGACCTTGGCGTTGGAACGAACTTCCGCGTCGTCGAAGAAGCGCCCCTCGGAGAGCTTGACGTTGAAGACGTCCGCATAGGAAGCGTCGACGCCCCAATATTGGGTGATCCAACTCGTGTTCCCTACAACGACGGTTACGTTGCTGAAGATCTCTCTCGCCAGGAATTGAATGTTTGGCAGGAGTTCGCGGATCGCATTCGTATCCTGATCGGTCAGCATAACCGCCGCGCCGCGCCGTAGTGCGTTTTCCACCTTGACGGCGCGGGCGATGAGCACGTCCGTGCCGAGATCGGCGATCTGTCGTTCGATCAGCTTGTTGGCGCCGGCGGTCGCCGAGCCCATGACGACGAGACCGCTGACGCCAATAATGACGCCGATCGCCGTCAACGCGCTTCTGAGGAGATTTAATCGAAGCGCCGTGATCGCCTCCCGAAAGAGCGCCTGAAAGGTCACGTCGTCCGCTCCTTTGCGCTCGCCCTCATGCGGCGCTGCCGGATGTCTTCGACAATCTGACCGTCACGAAATCGCAGAAGGCGGTCGGCATAGGCGGCGATGTCCGGCTCATGGGTGATGACGATAAGGGTCAGCCCTTTCTCGTTGAGATTCGAGAGAAGGGACATGATTTCGTGTGAATTGTTCGTGTCCAGAGCGCCTGTCGGCTCGTCAGCGATAACAATTTTCGGATCGTTCACGAGTGCGCGCGCGATGGCGACGCGCTGCTGTTGGCCGCCCGACATTTGGTTCGGCCGATAGTTGAGCCTTTGGCCGAGTCCGACTTGGTCCAGACGCATGCGCGCGAGCGCCTCCGCATCAATGTTCGAATTCGACGAATAAACGAGCGGCAACATGACGTTCTCCATAGCCGTCATCCTCGCCATCAGGTTGAATTGCTGAAAAACAAATCCAATGCACTGATTTCGCAAACGCGCCAGTTCGTCGCACGACATTGATGAGACCGGTTTGTCGTCGATCCTCAATTCACCGGAGGTCGGCGTATCAAGCGCGCCAATCAGATTGGCCAACGTCGATTTGCCCGATCCGGATGCGCCCATGATTGCGACGAACTCTCCGCTTGCGATCGAAAAACTCACGCCGCGTAAAGCGAATACCTTTTCATTCCCACGACCATAGGTCTTGGCCAGTTCGACGCATTCAATGGCGGGAAGTTCCGCTACGCGGTGTGAACCAGACATTCATTTGCTCCCCGGCGTCACCTGGTCTCCGGCGCGCAAGATCACCGCATCGCCGGGCTGGAGTTCTCCGTCGAGGATTTCCGTCGTCATATCTCCCTTAACGCCCAAGCGCACTAATCGCGGCTGAATCCAATTGTGCGCATCGAGAACCCAAAGTTGAATTTGTCCGCCACTTGGCTTGGTCTTTTGGGTGACGGCTGTCGCGGGACGGAATCGAATCGCTTCATTCGGCACATTGAGCGCGTCTTCACGGCAGGCAGTGACGATCCGAACTGTCGCGGTCATATCCGGAAAGAGCCGCATGTTGGGGTTCTGTGCACGAACAACCACAGTGTAAGTGACGACGCCGCTCGTCTTGATGGCGGCGAGCCGAATTTGATCTACTACGCCCGAAAAGCCTTCCTCAGGGAAAGCCTCGACGGAAAACGTCACTTTGTCGCCTGTATGGATAGCGCCAACGTCCGCCTCGTCGACTTGTGTCAGGATTAAAATTTGAGAGAGATCTTGGGCGATTTGAAACAATACTGGAGTCTGGTACTCGGCCGTTACCGTCTGCCCCCGTTGCATGCGGCGGTCGATCACAACCCCGTCAATGGGAGAGCGGATAATCGTCCGATTTAAATTGATCTCGGCTTGAGTCAGATCGGCCTGCCGCAGAACGACGGTCGCTTTCGCCGACTCGAGATCGGCTTGTGCTGCGCCAAGGTCGTGCCGGGTCGCTCCACTCTGCGTTTCTGCCTGATCGAGTTGCTGACGCGATATCCCAGCGGAGGACGCCAACGCACGATAACGTCCAACATCGCGGTCAAGTAGCCCAAGTTGCTTTTGTACCTTCGCCGCCGCCGCTTCGCGTCGAGCGACCTCTGCCTTGGCGATCGCCAGATTTGCCGTCGCAGCAATAACTCTGGCCTCGAATGGCGCTCGATCAATCACCGCGAGGAGATCGCCTTGCTTCACCTTGCTGTTGAAATCGGCTTTCATCTCTGTGATCGGCCCGGAGACTTGCGATCCGACGTCGACCGTTGTCAATGCCTTGACGGCGCCGGAGGCTACAACGCTGCGTTCGACGACGCCGCGGCTGAGGAGATGAGTTTGGTACAGTCCGCCTGCAGCGAGGTCCGAATCACGCCAATAGCGCCAACCGGCGGTTGCCGTTGTGAACGCGAAGAGCGCGATCGCCGCTCTCTTCGCAAAACTGAGATTGACGTCAGCTATTCTCACAGGTCTTCAATCCGATGAGCTTGTATGAGCTTCGCCTCGTTTTTTTCGAGTCTCTCCTGAGACGCCTGCATTCGCTTTATTTCATGCGTTCTGGCCCGGATTGCCGAGAGCGCCGCTTGTGATTACGCCCCGAACGCTGCTTTGGCCCGAGTGATAATTGAATTAGCGGCGCGAAGAACGAACGCATGTGGCGGTCGCCCTCCACCATGAAATGACAGATAGCCTCCCGACCAGGCCCGCGAGAAATAATGTCTTTAAGTATAAGTCGCGGTGACGTGGGTATCGCGCCAACGCGTTCACGAAGGAATTCGATCAGCGGCGGACGCGCATATGCAACGACCCGCTTTGTGCGCAGAACGCGGAGGCGGAGAAAGTCTACATCAGCTTCCCGGCTAGGCATCTGATTATCCCTCAAGAAATTGGCTTGTGAAATTAGCAATTTTCGCGATCAATGGCTCCCGCGGCTCCGAGTGACGTCCATGGAGGATACGCGCACGGCGCTTCTTCCACCATATATAGACTCCGGTCGCCGACAGCATGACGATAATTAGTCCAAGAAGGCAGATAAAAATGCGGTAAGGCAGGCCGAAAACATCTGCAGTGTGAAGCGCAACAAGCCAGCTTGTGATCGTATTGCCTGTCTGCTCGCCGGAGGGCGATTTGAACGCGCGAAGTTCACCGGAACGAGCGTCGAACAAAACCGTAGTTGCGCCGCTACGAACTCCGATGTCCCGGGAGGAGTGCGCTCGGTATTCGTAAACTCCGCTTTCAGCGAGATAGTCGAGAGCGATGGGACGATCGACGATAATTGATCTTTCTTGAGCCTTAGCCGACATAAGGCGCTCGCCCGTCGCCAGCGCCGCTTCCCAGCTCATGGGCGCCACGTCATTTGCGGATGGCGTAACCGGAGTTGGGTTCGTGTCGACATAACCGAACAGACAGTTGGTCACGCCCGTGTAAACTGTCGGCATCGTAAAATACACGCTAGACCAAGCGAAAATGAGGAGGAAAGTCCACAACCAGAGTCCGCCGGCGCGATGCAAGTCGAAATTCAAGCGATAGAATGAACTCTTTAGCTTCACCATCCAGGAAGGCTTCCACCGCGCCAGGAAGCTCTTGCGGGTTCGATCTCCGCCCGCCGGCAAGGTCAGATAGAAGGCTATGAAGCAGTCTACGGTCCACAGCAACGCCACGACGCCGAGGATCCAGTCGCCGACGCCGGGCGCCGCGAGATACATGTGAACGCCATAGATGAAGGGCATGATATCGCTTTGCCGGCGAGGAAGATAATGCCATGTCACGCGCCCGCGCTCGTGGCCGTCGATGGGATCGAGATGTAGAAACTCGAAATCAAGTTGAGCGGCGCCTTCGCGTGGTCGCATTAAGACCGCGGCGGAGCCTGGATAGGTGAGAGTGACTGACACCGCGCGCGCTTGGGGCACGATTGATTCCGCGCGGCGCGCCAGGGCGGCGATGTCCATCCGGGCCCCCTGTTGGGGACCCGGATAGAGGTCCGGGGTGAGCCAATGATTTATTTCTTCCCAAAACGGAAGAACGCTGCCGGTCAGACCGATAATGACGAGAAATCCCGCCACCGAAAGCCCTATCCAGCGATGCAGCCAGACAAATACCTTTCGCGTCATGGCCCACCTCCTTTGGATCGCGACAACAGACAAAATGTCGCCGCGACTCTTTCCTGGACCGTCACATCAAAATTCTGCGCGCATCGAGAACACGAAGTTGCGCGGCGCACCCGGCGCTATACTATAACGGTCGAAGGAATTCAGGTAAATCGTTGTGTTCAGAAGATTTTTTACGTTGAATTGCAAAGTGACGAGCTTCGCCCATGGCGTCAGATATTGCGGCAGCTGATAAGTTATCATTGTGTCAACGCGGCTGTAGGCCGGAAGAATGAAGGAATTATCATTGTCGCCATACCGCTGCCCCACCGCCGTTATGCCGCCACCGATGCCGAGCCCTTTGAAATCGCCGAGGGCGTCATATTTGACCCACAAAGCTCCCGAGTGGGGCGGAGCGTTTTGCAGCCGATTGCCGAGCTGGCCGCCAGCATTGAAATATCCGACGCCGTCATAGTTCGGCTGGGGCGGCCCATTGGCGTCGCTCACGATGCGCGCGTCGTTATAGGCGTAATTCGCGATCACGCTCCAATTGTCGTCGACACGCCCGGTTACGTCGAACTCGACGCCGCTGCTGCGCACGAGGCCGACCGGCCGCGAAAATTGCGTGCCCAGGATCGATTGAACGATGCCAGATTTGTATATGTCATAATAGGCAAATGTCGCGATCAGACGCTTATCGAGTAATTCGGCCTTGACGCCACCTTCCCATTGCAATCCGCGTTCAGGTGGCAGCGGCGGATTTCCCGGGCTCGGGAAACCGTTGGACGCACCAAACGAGCGAACGTAATTTGCGTAGAATGATAGCCAGGGTTGGGGCTGAAGCACGACGCCCAACCTCGGAGACCATGCGTCGTCGACGGCGTTCTGAAAGCCTGTGCCTGCATCGGAGTTATAAAAGCCGTACGCCTCTCCGAAGCCATTGGAACTGTATCCGAAACCGTAATTCGCCCAGTCGTGGCGACCGCCGAGCAAAAGATGCACGCGATCATCGAGAAAGGAAATCATGTCTTGCCCGTAAATTCCTTTCCATGTCTGCTTGAAGGGGAAGTAGAAATTATTGGGATCCTTAACGTAGCCGGAAAATAAGTATGTCGGAGAATAGATGTTTATCGGCGTGTTTGGTCCCCCGGAAACGCCAAAATCACGTTGCTCCTGGTTGAAGTAATCAGAACCCAGCAGCACTGCGTGCTTGAAGGGGCCGGTTTCAAATTTTCCTTTCAAATCGAGATTGGTTGCAAGCTGAAAGCGGTGTGCGTTGACGTCCCAAACTACGCGACTAATGTCGCCGGTCGCTTCGTTGAAGCCACCATAGTAGTTTGTGATCCGCTGCGCCCATTGTATGTCTGTGTAGGCAAATCGGTTGACGAGGCCCCAATTCTCATTGAAGTCGAAAGTCCAATCGTAGCCGATCATCCCCCTTTCCATACGGCTGGGATTGGCGCGGGTGACAGCGGGATTTTGCAGATAGCGGTTGATCGGGATCGACGCTGGTCGGGTTCCGACCGCAGGAATGGCGTTGTCCGCGTCTGCGACGAAAATCGTATTCTGATACTCCGAATCGAAATTAAAGCGGAAGCGATCGTTCGGCCGCCACGAAATCATCGGGGCAATGAAAGCGTCCTGGTTGAAAACGAAATTTCGAAACGAATCACTGCGGTTGAAGGAGGCGTTGACACGATAAAGCCAAGTCTTGTCCTCGGTCAGCGGACCTGTCGCGTCCACCGTGGTTCGTGTGAGGCTCCACGAGCCCGTCTGTTGCTGGACCGAATAATATGGCGTGTCGAGCGGACGCTTGATGACGAGATTGACTACGCCACCCGGCTCGAGCCGGCCGAACAACATCGCGGCTGGACCCTTTAACACTTCTATGGATTGGAGATTTGCGGTCTGAAGATGCGTGATGCTCGGCGTTTGCAAGTTGTTTCTGAAAATGCTCGAATTGTTAAAGCCCCGTATCGTGAATCCGTCGTAGAATGCGTCTCCTGACGGCTGTACGTTGCTGACGCCCCCGACAAGCGCGTCTTGCACCGAAATCGCCTGCTTGTCGTCGAGTGTTTGCCGCGTCACGACCTGAATCGAAGTCGGGTTCCTAATGAGAGGAATATTGTCTTTTGCGGAGACCGCGGGAGACTCCATATTCACGGCGTAACCCGTGAATCGGCCGCCAAGCCCGGCGCCTTCCTGGCTAGATCCGTTCCCGCCTCGCGCGGCTGGCGCGCTCACGCCAATGACGGGGACGGCGACGCCGCTACGCGCAGACGGATTCGACGGCCGTGGCCGGCCTTCCGTCGAGCGTCGCGGTGCGCCAATATCGATTGTCGGCAATGCCTGTTGCGCAATTGCTGCCGAAGTGAACATAAGGGTAAGTGCGCCGACGGAAACGTCGCGCAGCGAAGTCGAACGGATCATGGGGCGAAGTCCTCCTGATTCGGCCTTTTTTGGCCGACTGGACCGGAGTTGAAGAAATGCGGCTATCTCACCGCGTTCGGTCGGTTCAGGAGAAAGGAGGCGGCGCGCGGGAGGACCAGGCGCTAATCCGGCTAAGAGCAATTATGGTAGAAGAAACAGCAGTGGATTGCGCGAAGCACGTAGCGCTACGAGGCGGTACGCTATTCTCGAAATTTTTGGGAACGATAAACAGTTTCGCACGAACAAAATCGCGCGAGGCGCAAAGGATGCAACATTTTGCGTCGCAGTGTTCGGACTTGGGCGAATGATCGTGATTTTCTTGCCCGATGCACGTTGGGGACACGACGGACGCGAAGGCGCCGAGATTTTTGACGTCGGCCCACGCCTCCGCCGCAGTGGCGGCAAAAGAGGCGAAGCCGTGCAAAATTATCAAGAATGCCACGAGAACGACGTGTCGGCGCCGGCAAACCGCGTCCTTCTGCTTCATGACATTCGAGGAAGTCATTCTCGCCGGCGTCATTCGCTCTGGCGGTGACGGCAGATATCACCTCCCGGTTCGTCTGGCCCATGTGAGCCAGTCTGCGACCGAAATATTAGGGCGCAAACGTCTTGTGAACGTGACGCAATTTCTGAGGTGACTGAAGGTCGGTTCATGTTGCAAAGAGGTCACAATCCTTTTACAGCACGCCTGTGCGCCCGCTTGAAAGCGATGCTGGCGGGTGAGTGCAGACCGGCAGGGAGCGGCGCCCATGCGAATTCTGCTCGTGGAAGATCATGCTGAATTGGCGGAACGAGTTGCTAGGCGTATCCGGCGCGCCGGCTACACAGTCGATCACTTCGTTTCAATTCGGGAAGCCGATCTAGCAATCGAGGCGCAAGCCTATGCGGTAGTCCTGCTCGACCGGCGATTGCCGGATGGCGACGGTCTTACCTTGATCTCCCCCATTCGACGTAAACAGCCTGGTAGCCGCATTTTGATGCTCACAGCGCTAGACGCTCTCGACAATCGCATTGAGGGCCTGGATGCTGGAGCGGATGACTATCTGGTGAAACCCTTCGAGCTCGATGAAATGATGGCGCGTATTCGCGCCAGCCTTAGGAGGCCGGGGGGAGAGCCTGCTCCGCCAATTGAAGTTGGAAATTTATCGTATGACATAGACATTCGCTCTGTATCGGTGGAAGGGAGGCCCATAGTGCTGCTGCGGCGTGAACTGGCGTTACTCGACTTGCTCGTCAGACGGGTAGACTGTGTGGTTACAAGGGAAGCTCTGATTTCGAAGATCTATGGATTTGACGAAGATATTGATGAACATGCATTGACCAAACTTGTCTCTCGCCTGCGTGCCCGTTTGGCGGAACTGAACGCCGGAGTATACATTCATACGGCTCGGGGTCTCGGATATATGATTATGAAGGCAAAGAAATGAAGTTTTGCGGATCGCTCGCTTGGCGGGTCGTCGCTTATCTCATTTTCGGGCAATTCGTTGCTTTTGTCATCGCCGTGACGGTCACAGACGGCCTTGGACTTGCCCACGTATGGGCCTATGAAATGGCGCTTGATTCACTCGCGACCGTTCGCTCCAGCGATCTTGTAATCGCGTCGCTGATCCGGGACGAATCTGGTCGAGTCCGCATCGAACCGTCGCAACAATTGCACGCGGAACTTATACGCTCCCCTAGGCTGAAATACGCGGCGTTTGACTCTCGGTTCGAGCCGCTTCCGGGTTCCTCTCAGGAATTGGCGACCTTGTTGGCGAGCGCAATTAAGATCAACTCTACGCACACTCACTTCGTCTTGCCGGGAGATCCGCCCTCGACGCCGAGAGGCTATGCTGAACCCCGTCAAACGGCTTTTGGGACGCTCCAAATCGCGGTTTACGGGCAAAAATTCCGATGGGACGACATTTTTTACTCTATTGCGGATGAGTTTCGATGGTCTGCGATCCACATTTTCTTCGCGATCGTCGTCTCTGTTGCAGTCGCTTGGTTTGCAGTACGTCAAGGACTGGCGCCCCTACGCTCGGTTTCGCTTGAGGCGGCGCACATCGATTTGGACTCGCTAGATCAGCAGCTAACGAGTGACCGTCTCCCGACAGAAGTGACGCCGCTCGTCGCGGCGATGAATAAAGCTTTATTGCGGCTCGACGCAAGCGCGAGACGCTTGCGTCGCTATACGGCGAACGCAGCACATGAATTGCGCACGCCGTTAGCGCTCATGCGTGCGCGCCTCGAAGACGCAGAAGAACCGACATTCAGAGCTGACCTGCTCCGTGACACTAGCCATTTACAGGCCGTCGTCGAGCAAATGCTGATAGCGGCCCGACTTACGGAAAAGCAGGTGTCGCTAGATCAGGACGTCGAACTCGTGACGACGATCCGCCTAGTCATTTCTCGATATCTCCCGTTTGCTCTGAAGTGCGATCGCGACCTCGAATTCGAGGCTGGGATGAGTCCGGTCGTCGTGCGAGGCAATCAACGCGCAATAGAATGCGTCATCGCAAACCTCGTTGACAACGCTTTACGCGCGGAACCGAGGAATGGAACGGTGCTGGTGCGCATCACCGATAACGCGGTCGTTGAGGTAATTGATCACGGCCCAGGCGTCGACCCGCGCGACTGCGAGATAATATTCGAGCCGTTTTGGAGAAAAGACGACGCTTCTCCTGGCGCGGGGCTCGGGCTCGCTATCGCCAAAGAGTTAATAGATTGCCACAAGGGTCGGATCTGGATCGAAGAAACCCCGGGTGGCGGTGCGACATTTAAGGTGTCTTTACCTCATGCATCAGAACCAAGATGATTTTCAAGCCATTCTGGCGAAGAGAGGTAACGGCAGGAACGAGCCTGGGTCTCGCGGTCGCAAGGGAAACGGATGGACAATCTCGGTGGGCGCACCTAGATCGAGGAAAGATCAGGAGGAAGAAGAACTTTCAAAATGACGTGTCCTGATAAACGCAAAATATCGCCGTGTCATTATGTTGCGCTTGAACAAGCTTGACGATTCGCGCTTGAAGCGGCCCGAGCCAGCGAAAACAAAAAAGCCATCGAATTTGGTCGGGAGGATTGGCGGTAACGGGCCTCCGCCACCAGTTCAGAAAATTACTAATTAATTCGATTAGACAACAATGTTCGCCTTCGTCGATACCGCTGCTGAGCCGCTGCCACTTTTCTCATTGTAGCGTAGATGCGAGTGCAGTAGCGGGACGCGCTCCGAGCCGATCGCCTCTGCGTCGAGCCTACAATGTCTTTCGCGCCGCTAGAATCGGCTCGTTGCGTCCGATCATTGTTAGGATTCGCCTCGTCGAGGCCAATAGCGGCGCGACCTCGTCCGCGGTCGCGGCGCCCGACGCCGAACGCATTGTTTCATGCAGGGCGAGAGCATTCGCAGGGAGCGCCCCGCACTCGACGAGGCGATGGATATCGGCGTCGATGTCGTTCTCGGCGCCGGCAGGCGCTTCACCGCGCGCCGCGATTAGCGCCGTCGTCATCGCGCGTAGCGACTTGGCGAGCAGGGCCGGCGCCTCCTCGGGGAAGCCGCCGTCCGCGAGCGTCTTCGCCATGCGCAATGCGCGATCCGCATCGTGGATGGCTTGCGCGCCACGCGCTTCGTCGGGCTCGCGCGCCCTGGGCTCCAGGGGCAAGGCGGGCGACCGATAAAGTTCTTGCGACCCTCGCGTAAAATGCAACATTCCCGCGGCGGCGAGGCGGCCCATCGCGCGCCACGCAGGCAGGTCGACGAACTCGACTGCGAGCGCGCCTCCGGCGGTGCGCGCCGTTTCGGCCGCCAACGTCGCCTCGTCCGCGTCGAGAACCGTGAAGAGGCGTAAGTTTCCTTCATCGCCGCGTCGCGCCTCGACGAGCAGAACCTTATCGCCATGGCGCTCGCAAAGATCGGCGACGAACTCCTCTTCGGCCGATACGATGCGCGGCGCCCGCGCGGGCGCGTTCATCATCGCCGCCATGCGCTCGATCAGCGCGGCGCGCCCCGACGGCATCTTCAGCGCCGAAAGGTCGCCTTGCCCGTCAATCAAGCCGTCAGCGAGGGCCTGCTTCTGCCCGAGCAAATGCAGTATGCTGTGCTCGATCGAGTCCTCGGCGACGAGATTGACGACGCTGACCGAGCGGATCTGGTTCTTGCGCCAGGCTCTTGCGATGCGCTGTTCGAGCTTGGCGGGATTCCAGGGCAGATCGAGGTTGACGACGGCGCTGGCGACTTGCAGATTGAGGCCGACGCTGCCGCTGTCGGTCGAAAGAAACAATCGGCAGGCGGGATCGCGCTTGAAGCGGTTAATTTCGGCGCGACGGCGTTCCTGCGACAGCGCGCCCGTGTGCCAGGCCGCCTCCACGCCCATCTCGCCCGCAAGTTCGCGCGCCATCGTCAGCATCCGTTCCCACTCCGAAAACACGATGATCTTGCGATCCGGCTCCTCCAGCAGATCGACGAGGATTTTTTCCAATTCCTCGAGCTTGGGACTGATGCGACAGGCGGGATCGAGGATCGCCGGCGTGTCGCAGACCATGCGCATGCAGGCGAGCAGCATCTGGAGGCGGTCGAACTCTTCCTTGCGCAGCGGGCGTTTTTGTGCAATCGCGATCAATCGCGCGGCGGGAAGGCGGTAATCCTCATAGCGCGCCCTTTGCTCGTCGGCCATCGCGACGAAATAGGTCTTGACCGTGCGTCCGGGCAGCTCCTTTTCGACATCCGACTTTCGACGGCGCAACATGACCGACGCCGTGCGCTCGCGCAGCATGGCGAGGTTCTTGTAATCGATCGGCCGTCCGCGTTCGTCGAGTTCGTAAAAATCGCGATTGAAACGGAACAGTGGTCCGAAGATTTCGGGATCGAGAAATTGGACGATTGAATAGAGTTCGTCGATACGGTTCTCCACCGGCGTTCCGGTGAGCACGAAAGCGCGCCGAGAGCGCAGCGATTTCACCTCTCGCGCCGTCTTCGTCTGCCAATTCTTGATGCGCTGCGCCTCGTCCAGCACGACGACGTCCGGCTGCAACAAGGCATTTATGTCGTCGGCGTCGCCGAGCACCTGTTCGTAATTGACGATCGTGAAGAACGCCGGTTCGCGATAGGCGGCGAGGCGCTGGGCGCGCGGTCCGAACGCCAGAGGGACAGGGCGCGCGCAAAATCGGGCGATCTGTTCTTCCCACTCGGCTTTCAGCGAGGCCGGGCAGACGACGAGGACGCGTTCGATCTGTTCCCGATGCGCCAACAGCTCGCACGCGGCGATGGCCTGGATGGTTTTGCCGAGGCCCATGTCGTCGGCCAGCAACGCGCGCTCGCCGAAAGCGAGATGCATAGCGCCGGCGCGCTGATAGGGCAGCAGCGGATAAGCCAGCACATCGAGCGTCGCGCGGCCCGCCGCGATATCCGCCCAAAAAGCGGCGGCCGCCTCGCTCCGCTGGCGTTCGCGCCGGGCTCGCTCCAGCCAGGGGCTGAAATGGCGGGAAATCCGCGCCGTCGCGCGTATATTTGGCGGCGCTTCCGGCCAGGCCGCGAGCAATTTCTCTATTTCCTCCGGCGCCGTGGTCAATGCGCCCTCGGCGTCGAGCCAGGGACGCAGCCAGGCGCGGGCCTCGGACAGCGACGCCACGCCAGCCTCCGCGGGCCAAGCGAGGGTCGGCTTCGCCTCACCCCGGCGATCGAGGAATATTTCGAGTCTCGGACTGCCGACCGCCGCCGCGGCGCGAAACGCCCGCGCCTTGCCCCTTTTCAGCGCCGCCAGCGTTCCTTCGATATGCTTGCAGGTTCCGAGCGCGTTCACGCGGTGGTCGACGCAGCCGCAGGAATTCGTGAGCCCATCGAGGCTTCTGATTTCCACTTCATAGCCGCCGCCGCTCGTCGAGCGGACCCGAAAATCGCCGAAGAAACCTTGGTCCGCTTCGAGCGCAACGACCTCGTGAATCTCTGTGCTTCCCCGCCAGCGCCGCAGGCCGATTTCGTCCTCGTCGCTGGTCGCCCAGCCCGAAACAGGCTTACGTTCGAGCACGGCGGCGGCCTTGCCCGTACGGAGTCGACGGTTCGCCTTGTTGCCGGAAGATTTGCTCGCGGCGCTCGCGTTTTTTGGCATTTCTCGTTCGACGCTTCTTGATGGAGCGACTGCGCCGGGCCGACGTGCGCGAAGCATGTCGCTTCGAATCGGCGTCTTCCCGGCGCCCCTATCTATCGCCCCGATCGGATTTCGTCTGCAACGCGTCTCGTTCTCGGATGCACAGATTTCATCGCGCGCACTCACGCGCCAGAGAGGCGCGACCCCATTGACGCCGTCGATCGACAGGCCGCGAAGATGGTTTCGATCCACGCGCCTGTGAAGGGCGCGACTCACGGATGGCAGTCCGTGGCGCTGGCAGGCGCAAGTTTCGATCCACGCGCCCGTGAAAGGCGCGACATTCAGAGGGATCAACCGCCATGAACCGCCCCGAGTGTTTCGATCCACGCGCCCGTGAAAGGCGCGACTTTATGATCTTCAGGCCGACAACCACGCCGTTCTGTTTCGATCCACGCGCCCGTGAAAGGCGCGACGCGCAGGGCTGGGGCAAGGTCTCGGAATGGGTCGAAGTTTCGATCCACGCGCCCGTGAAAGGCGCGACACGGCGGACAGCCCCACGTCGATGATTTCGGCGCCCGTTTCGATCCACGCGCCCGTGAAAGGCGCGACCGTTCCATGCCGCGCAGCTTTTGCGCGACCTGAGAGTTTCGATCCACGCGCCCGTGAAAGGCGCGACTCTTCGCGCGCTCGAAACGCTCCGCATCAAGCACGTTTCGATCCACGCGCCCGTGAAAGGCGCGACCGTCGCCCATGGCGGCCGAGTTCAACACCGCCGGGTTTCGATCCACGCGCCCGTGAAAGGCGCGACCCGCATACATCGCCGCTTCCGAGCATCTTCACGGTGTTTCGATCCACGCGCCCGTGAAAGGCGCGACGCAGCTCGTCCTCGAGCGTTTTGGCCTCGATCGCGTTTCGATCCACGCGCCCGTGAAAGGCGCGACCGCGCGCCGTAGATGCGGTCGAGCGCGGCGGGGGAGTTTCGATCCACGCGCCCGTGAAAGGCGCGACCCATGCCCAGCCATTGGCGGACGCTTCGACGATGTTTCGATCCACGCGCCCGTGAAAGGCGCGACCCGCCATCTTTTCGATGCTTGTCAGCACGTCGTCGTTTCGATCCACGCGCCCGTGAAAGGCGCGACTCTGCGGCGTGTCTGGTTTCCGGCCCATGGAATGTTTCGATCCACGCGCCCGTGAAAGGCGCGACTC